>JAESFK010000063.1_pt1 | contig 127512 bp, 126 predicted proteins | sample 9269391 | NCBI WGS metagenome assembly JAESFK01 (sample SAMN14506231, study PRJNA617097) | algae metagenome | isolation source: Drouetiella hepatica UHER 2000/2452 and co-occurring heterotrophs from... | place: Slovakia: Slovak Paradise National Park, Hrabusice, Kosice Region | collected... | reverse complement strand
TCGATACGAGCCCATTCCTCATCGCTAAGCCACTGAACCCGCTTCGCCATCCCAAGGCTCCTTCCTGGAACCTTGAATCAGCAACCGCCATCTCACGCCAGACCTAATTGGGTACAGACCCTAGGCGTCGGCGAGCTGCAATCACCTCGACAACGGTGCATCACCCGTCATCCCCGGCCGACCGAACGCACGTGAGGGAGGGGAAGGGGATCCAGCCTTGCTTGGGTGACGGGCGTCCGCTGTTCCACACTGGACCCTCCTTCCCTCGGCCCCGGCATCGAGCGGACGCGAGATGCGTTCGCATCTCGCTATGGGCCTCGCCGGGGGTGACGGCTGGGGCGGTTCACTCGGTCATGGGCCTCTTCAACCCCCTTCAACCCTCTTCAACCCGGCGCAATGCCGCCGCCGCGCAATCTCCCGCACTGATGGCTTCGAGGACGCCGATGGTCGGCGCCCCGCCAAGGCCAACCGCATCAAGGGAGATCCGCATGTCCATCTCGAAGTCGCTCAAGATCACCGCCCTCGCGCTCGCCCTGGCGGGCGGCATGATGGCCGGCGCCCAGGCTCGCGACGGCTACCAGCGCTGGTTCGACGTGGTGAACACGTCCGGCAGCGTCGCCATCCACAGCGTCTATGCGACCCACCGTGACGATCGCTCCTTCGGCCGCGATCTGCTCGGCGACGCCATGGTCGCCCCGCGCGCGACGCTGCGCGTCTCGCCGGACACCCATTCCGGCTACTGCATCTTCGATGTCCGCGTCACCTACGAGAATGGCGCGCAGGTCACCCGCTGGGGCGTCAACCTCTGCGAGGCCACCGCCGTGGTCGTCAACCCGAACGGCGCCATCCACGTTCGCTAGAACACGATCCCGAACCGAAGGACCGCGAAGCGAAAAGTGGGAACCGGTTTTCGGGAAAGATCATGCTCGAACGGAACGGCGGCCGGCGCGCTGTTGGGTCCAGCACGCCGCTCGCCTAACGCGAGCCCCTCGGCTAGAGCTAGCCGAGGGGTTTTCCATGTCCCAGAGTTCAAAGCTCGCGGTGCTTCTCGCCGCCGTCCATGCCGATGTGGCCGATAGCATCGGCCAGGGGCGGGTCGCCGACTACATCCCGGCGCTCGCCAATGTCGACGCGAAGCATTTCGGCCTCGCCATCATCACCTGCGAGGGCGAGAGCGCCGCCATCGGCGATGCCGACATGCCCTTCTCCATCCAGAGCGTGTCCAAGGTCTTCACCCTGACGCTGGTGCTGGAGCGGGTCGGCGAGAAGCTGTGGGAGCGGATCGGCCGCGAACCCTCCGGCTCGGCGTTCAACTCCATCGTTCAGCTGGAACAGGAGCGCGGGGTTCCGCGCAACCCCTTCATCAACGCCGGCGCGCTGGTCACCACCGATGTGCTGCTGGCCGGCCGCGCGCCGCGCATCGCCATCGACGAGGTCGTCGGCTTCCTGCGCGCCCGCACCGATGACGAGACCATCGCCATCGACCAGGAGGTGGCGCGCTCGGAGGCCGAGACCGGCTTCCGCAACCGCAGCCTCGCCAATTTCATCCGCGCCTTCCGCAATCTCGCCCACCCGGTGGAGGATGTGCTCGAGGTCTATTTCCAGCAATGTTCGATCGCCATGACCTGCCGGCAGCTGGCGCGGGCGGGCCTCTATCTCGCCAATGGCGGGCTCGACCCGGTCGACGGCGATCGCGTCGCGCGCGCGGAGACCGTGCGGCGGATCAATGCGGTGATGCTGACCTGCGGCCACTACGACGCCTCGGGCGACTTCGCCTATCGCGTCGGCCTGCCGGGCAAGAGCGGCGTCGGCGGCGGCATTCTCGCCGTCGCGCCGAGGAAGGCGTCGATCGCGGTCTGGGCGCCGGGGCTGAACGCCGCCGGCAACTCGCTGGTGGGCTCGCTGGCGCTGGAGCGGCTCGCCGCGCGCACCGGCTGGTCGGTTTTCTAGCTCCGAAGGCGCCAGCCGGACTGCTCGACGCAGTCCCTGAACTGGTCGCGCTGGCTGACGGTGAGGCCGTCGCGGTCACGCGCGGTCGGGCCGACCGGCGAATTGGCCGAGGCCGCGCCATAGCAGAGACGCGCTGCGTGCTGTGCCGTGAACACCTGCACGGCGATGTCGCCGTCGACCAGGCGGCTGGCCAGGCGCCGGGCGGCGGCTTCCTGCTGGCGGGTCAGGTTCATTGCGGGGTCGGCAAGGTTCTGGGCGCCGATCGGCACCGTCACGAAAACGAGGTGACCGGCAATGCCGAGCGCGGCGCGCAGGAGGCGGGTCATGGGCCTGTGTCCGGGTCGGTGGGCTTGAGGTGGCTTCGCCGTGCCGCAGGCCCGTTGCCCCGGCTTGCCGTCTGCCGGCCGGCGCGTTTCAGCCGCGCGGCGGTTCCATCTCGTCCTCGTCGGGATCCTCGACCGCGGGAATCGCATAGGCGCCCTTGAGCCAGCGGTTGAGGTCGACATCGGCGCAGCGCTTCGAGCAGAACGGCTTGAACCTGACCATGGCGGGCTTGCCGCAGACCGAACAGGCCTTGGGCGGATCGACCGGGCGGTCGTTGTCGTTGACGGGGTCCATGTCCACTCAGCCCTTGGCAATCCAGCCGAGCGTCACCGGATAGCCGGTCGCCCCGATCAGCCCGACCGCTTCCGACAGCGGCAGTCCCACCACGTTGGTATAGGAGCCGACGAGGCTGACCACGAAGGCCCCGGCAATGCCCTGGATGGCATAGCCGCCGGCCTTGCCGCGCCATTCGCCGGACGCGAGATAGGCCTCGATCTCCTCGCGCGCAAGACGCTTGAAGCGCACCCGCGTCTCCACGAGCTTGGTGGTGGTGCGGCCGCGCTGGTCGACCCGGCAGAGCCCGGTATAGACGCGGTGCGAGCGCCCCGAGAGCAGGCGGATGCAGGCGGCGGCCTCGTCGATGCTCTCGGCTTTGGGGAGGATGCGGCGGCCGACGCAGACGACCGTGTCGGCGGAGAGGATCACCGCGCCGGCCCATTCGGCCTCGTCGCGGATGCGGCGGGCGGCCTCCGATGCCTTCTCGCGCGCGAGGCGCAGCGCCAGCTTGCGCGGGCTCTCGCGCGGCATCGGCGTCTCGTCGATCTCCGCGGGCACGAGCGTGTCCGGCTCGATCCCCGCCTGCTGGAGCAGCGCCAGCCGGCGCGGCGACCCCGAGGCGAGGATCAGCCTCGGCCGGCCGGGAACGGGTGTGGAAGCCATGGGCGCCTTCGGACTGCAACGGGCGAGGGGAGGCTGTTCGATAGCGGATGCGCGGGGGATTGTGAACCGGATGCACGAGCCCTTCCTTCGTCCTGTTGGATTTTGCAGCGCAGCACGGCATAAATCGGGGCAGGGGGAACCGAAGCCATGCCGAAGACCAATCCGGGCCGCTATTTCGAGGACTTCCGCCTCGGCGAGACGCTGCACCACGCGACGCCGCGCACCCTGACCACCGGCGACGCCGCCCTCTACACGGCGCTCTACGGCACCCGTTTCGCGGTCCAGTCGTCGGACGCCTTCGCCAAGGCTATCGGCTATCCGAAGAGCCCGCTCGACGACCTCCTGGTCTTCCACACGGTGTTCGGCAAGACCGTGCCGGACGTCTCGCTGAACGCCGTCGCCAATCTCGGCTATGCCGGCTGCCGCTTCCTGTCACCGGTCTATCCGGGCGACACGCTGTCGACCACCTCCGAGGTGATCGGCCTCAAGGAGAACTCCAACCGCAAGACCGGCGTCGTCTATGTCCGCTCCATCGGCGTCAACCAGCACGGCGACGACGTGCTCGACTATGTCCGCTGGGTGATGGTGCGGAAGCGCGACGAGGCGGCGGTCATCGCCGTCGAGGAAGTTCCCGTCCTGCCCAAGGCGCTGGAGCCCGACCAGCTCGGCGATGCCTGCCCGCTGATCGACCCTCGCGCCTGGGACACCCAACTGTCCGGCCAACGCCATCGCCTGCGCGATTACGAGATCGGCGAGCGGATCGACCACGTCGACGGCATGACGGTCGAGGAAGCCGAGCACATGATGGCGACCCGCCTCTACCAGAACACGGCCAAGGTCCATTTCAACCAGTTCACGGAAGGGCAGGGCCGCTTCGGCCGACGGCTGATCTATGGCGGCCACGTCATCTCGCTGGCCCGCTCGCTGTCGTTCAACGGCCTCGCCAACTGTTTCCAGATCGCCGCGATCAATGGCGGCCGGCATGTCGCCCCGCTGTTCGCCGGCAACACGGTCTTCGCCTGGTCCGAAATCCTCGGCGTCGAGGACCTGCCCGGCCGCGACGATGTCGGGGCCCTGCGCATCCGCACCATCGCCACCAAGGACCGGCCCTGTGCCGACTTCCCGATGAAGAGCGGCGAGGACTACGATCCGGCGGTCATCCTCGACCTCGACTATTGGGCGCTGATCCCCCGCTAGGCCGTTCGCAGCCTTTGCGGCCGCGCCGCAGGCCTGCCGCTCGTCCCGCAGGTTGATTTCGCGCCCTGTTTCGTCATGTTACGCGGGTCCTGATCCAGCGGACCCGACAGATTCTTTCATGGTCCTTGAACCTTTTCGCCGGCTGCCGCGACTGACATTGCGAGCCCACCGGCTCGGGAGTGACGATGCAGTCTGACAGCGACCAGGATCTCATCCTCCGGGTTGCCAAGGGCGATCGTCTCGCCTTCAGGACCCTTTATGCCCGTCACAACGTTCGTGTGTTCCGGTTCATCCTCCGGTTCATCAAGGACGAGGGACAGGCGGAAGATCTGATCGGCGAGGTTTTCCTGGACGTGTGGCGCCAGGCTGACAGGTTCGAGGGGCGCTCAAGCGTCTCGACCTGGATCCTCGGAATGGCCCGTTTCAAGGCGTTGTCCTCGTTGAGGAAAACGACTGACGCGGAACTGGACGAGGAAAAGGCTGGCGCGATCGCGGACGACGCGGACACACCCGAGGTGGTGGCTCAGAAAGTGGACAAGGCAAAGGCGATCCGCCGCTGCATTGACCAGCTTTCGAACGAGCACCGGGAGATCGTCGATCTCGTCTACTACCAGGAGAAATCGATCTCCGAGGTGGCCGAGATTGTCGGAATACCGGAAAACACCGTCAAAACGCGCATGTTCTATGCGCGCAAACGGCTCCAGGAGCTCATGCAGAGCGCCGGAGTCGACCGAGGTTGGCCATGACGACGCGCAATCCCATCGAGAATTCCGAGCGCCGGGCCATATCCGAGCTGCTCCCCTGGTACGCCGCCGGCACCCTGTCGGCTGCCGACACCGCACGGGTCGAGGCGGCGCTTGCCGCCGACGCCACCCTGCGCGACGAACTGGAGATCGTCCGAGACGACCAGGACGCGTCCCTGACGCTCGCCGAAGCCTCGCCCCGTCCCTCGGCCCGCGTCCTCGACGCGCTGATGAAGCGTGTCGAGGCGGAGCCCGCCAAGTTCGCCCATGTGGCGGCGCGGGCCAAGGCCTCCTTTGCCGACTGGCTGGGCGACAAGCTCTCGCTGCTCGCCCCCCGCACGCTTGCCTATGCGGCGGGCGCTGCGGCCCTCGCCCTCGTCGTCCAGGCCGGTGTCATCGGCTCGGCCTTCATCGGCTCGCCGCCGCTGTTCCAGACCGCCTCGCACGGCCCCTCGGGCGCCGGTGTGTCGTCCTCCGGCACCTTCGTTCTGGTCGGCTTCAATGCCGAGGCGACCGCCGGCGACATGACACGCCTTCTCGACCAGGTGCGCGGCACGATCATCGACGGCCCGCGTCCCGGTGGCTTCTACCGGGTGCGCGTCGGCGCGCCGGGCATGAGCCAGGCGGACCTCGACCAGGTCATCCAGACGCTGCGCGGCCAGCAGGGCATCGTGCGCTTCGTCGGCCCCGCCTCCTGACGCGAAGCTGCCCGAATTGTCGGGCATGTAAGACAGGTACGCAGTCAAACAGAAACATTCGCGGCCTAACCGTGGGCGCGAATGTCATTTGGTGAGGTGCGGCCATGACCGATCAGACGTCCGATCGTCCGATGGGCTCGTCCGGCAAGGCCGGCGTGATCGCCGGCTTCCTCGCCATTCTCGCGGGCTCCACTTTCCTGACGGTTGTCGACATCCGGCCTGCCCAGGCACAGTTTGGCATCTCCATCGGCGGCTTCGGTGTCGGCGGTGGCGGGTTCCGCGGCGGCTCGCGCCCGCGCATGGGCATGCCGGGCAGGGCTCCGTCCATGGGGCGCATTCCCTCCATGAACCGGATGCCGTCGATGCGCGGCCCGATGGGCGGCGGCATGACGAGCCGTGGCGGCATGGGCATGACCCGCGGCCCGCGCATGGAGAACTATCCGTCGCGTGGCCCCGGCCGCTTCACCGAGGGCGGGATGGGAGGCAGCGGCCGCCCCGGCATCGGCCGTCCGGGAATGGGACGTCCTGGCATGGGCCGTCCCGGCATGGGCAGGCCCGGCGGCGGCGACAATGTCGCGACGCGGCCTCCCGGCCATCGCCCACCTGGAACCGGCAACCGCCCCCCGCGCTATCCGCCAGGCGGCCGTCCGCCGATCTACATTCCTGATCGTGGTCCGGTGGTCGTCGTTCCGCCACGCGGTCCTTTCGGGCCGCCGGTCGTGCTCCTGCCACCGGGTGGTGGCGGGCGTCTCCCCCCGGGCGGTCCGCCGCCCGTCGGTCCCGGCGGGTTCGGCCCGCGCTTCGTCGGCCCGGCGCTGGCCGCGCCGGCCCTCATCACGGCCGCCCGTTCCGCCAATGCCCAGGACGTGCCGGGCATGCCGCCCGCTAACGAACGCCGCTACGTTCCGGACGAGGTCCTGTTCGTGATGCGCGCCGACGCGCCGCCGGCCGCCATGCGCAATGTCGTGCGCCGCTACAACCTGACCCTGATCGCCGAGACGCAGTCCGAACTGGTGGGCACCATCGTCCATCGCTATCGTGTGCCGAACCGGCTGACGGTCCCGGCCGCCATCCGGGCGATGACCCGCTCGACAGGCGTCGCCTATGTCCAGCCGAACTACATGTTCGACCGGCCGAATTACGTGTTCCGGCTGCAGAGCGCATCGGCCACCGCCGCCGGTGGCGCCTCGTTGCAATATGTCGTCGACACGCTGCGCCTGCCCGAAGCCCATCTGCTGGCGCGTGGCGAGCAGGTGCCGATCGCCGTCATCGATTCCGGCATCGAAGCCGGCCACCCGGAAATGGCCGGCCGCGTCGCCAAGAGTTTCGATGCCGTCGGGGGCGCGTTCCAGCCGCACGAGCACGGCACCGGCATGGCCGGCGCGATCGTCTCCCATGCCCAGCTGACCGGCATTTCGCCACGCGCCAGCATCCTGGCCGCCCGCGCCTTCGCGCCCGGCCAGGCCGCCGGCGCACAGGGCACCAGTTTCCACATCCTCAGGGCCATGGACTGGTCGATCCGCGAGGGCGCGCGCGTCATCAATATGAGCTTCGCGGGACCGCGCGATCCGATGATGACCCGGGCGATCCAGACCGCCTCTGGCCAGCGCATCGTCATGATCGCCGCCATGGGCAATGAGGGGCCGGCGGCTCCGGTCTCCTTCCCGGCGGCTGACCCCAACGTCATCGCCGTCACGGCCACCGACCAGCAGGGTCGGCTGTTCGACGCCGCCTCGCGCGGCAACCACGTCTCGGTCGCAGCTCCCGGCGTCGAGATCCTGCTGCCTGCGCCGCGCGGCGGCTATCAGATCTCCTCGGGCACCTCGGTCGCCGCCGCCCATGTCAGCGGCATTGCGGCCCTGCTGCTCGAGCGCCAGCCGGGTCTCGACCCGATGCAGGTGCGCGAGATTCTGCAGCAGACTGCCCGTGGCGGTGCTGCCCGCGATCCCCAGCTCGGCGCTGGGCTCGCCGATCCGGTGCCGGCGCTGAACGCGGCCGTGCCGCAGGCGCCTTCGTCGGCGCCGATGGTGACCGCGCCGCCGGCTGTGCCGGTCCCGGACACCGCGCAGGCGCCTGTTGTTCCGGGCACGGATACGGCCCGGGCGCCGCCCCAGGCCGGACCGCGCCAGGCGACGGTGCCGCCCACAGCCGTGGTGCCGCAGGCGGATCCCTCCAAGGTCGAAGCCAAGGACTGACACTCCAACTCTTTACCCCGGATTTTCGAAGCACCCGGCAGCGCGAGAACGATGCCGGGTGTTTCATTTGTCTGGTGCTGCAGGAGGGTAGGGACTGGCAGCCCGCGTCGGCACGCCAGGCATGAAACTGGCGTTGCGGTCAGGTGAGCGGGATCGTGGTGCTGGAGCGCTCCGGTGGCCGGCTAGCGCCCTGCGGCGCCCGTCTGGCTTGCAGTTCGGATATCTGGCGAGCCAGGCCGCTCTCGGTCGATCGACAGGACTTCGGTCGCTGCCGGGTCAGGGAGCTTCCGGCGACCTCGCCGGACCGGCCCACCTGCACCCCGTTCGGGTCGGGCGTGCCGGAGCCCAAACGAAGAGAGCGGCGGGTTACCCCGCCGCTCGTCCTCATGTGCTTGGTTGTCGGCGTATCAGCGGCGGGTCGGCTCGCAGTAGCGGCCGCGGACCAACTGGTAGCCGCAGTTGTACTCGCGGGCCTGGGTCGTGCCGTTGCCACGGCTGTGGGTCGGGCCGCCCGGAACGTTTGCATGCGTTACCGGCGAGTCGACCGCGATGGCGATGTCGGTGGCGCCGCCGCCGCCCGCGCCGCCGCCATTGCCGCCGGCGGCCTGGGCGTTGGCGAGGCCGGTGAAGGCCGAGCCGAGAGCGAGAGCGAGAGCGCCGGTGAGCGCGAACTTGCGGAAATTGGTCATGGTCTGGGTCCTTTGGATGGATGCCGCAGGCGTCTGGCCCCGGCGATGACCATGGGTCGCGGCGGGGGGAGAAAGGGTTCAATCGAAGGGAGGCGGGCGCCGTTTGGCGAGCCGGCGCGCTAAAGGAAGCTCTGCGGATCGACGTCGATTTCGAGCCGCACATTGCCGCGCGGCGCCTCGACCGAGGACAGCCAGTCGCGCATCCAGCCCGAAAGGTCGAAAGCGCGCGCCGAGCGGGCGAGCAGCCGGACGCGATGGCGGCCCCGGATCAGCGCCAGCGGCGCCTCTGCCGGGCCGAGGACCTGCACATCCCCGGTTCGCGGGGCGGCCTTGACCAGGCTGCGCGCATAGGCATGGGCGTCGGCCTGCGCCTCGGCCGACACCACGAGCGCAGCCAGCCGGCCGAAGGGCGGCAGCCGCGCCTCCTCGCGCATGGCGATCTCGGCCTCATAGAAGCCCTCGCGGTCGCCGCGGACGATGGCGCGGATGATCGGATGATCGGGCTGGTGGGTCTGGATCAGCGCGCGCGAGCCATCCTTGGCCCGGCCTGCGCGACCGACCACCTGCTGCAGCAGCTGGAACGTGCGCTCGCCCGCGCGCGGGTCGCTGTTCGACAGTCCGAGATCGGCGTCGATCACGCCGACCAAGGCGAGGTGGGGGAAATTGTGCCCCTTGGCGACGAGCTGCGTGCCGATCACGATGTCGGCCTCGCCCTTCGCCACCGCCTCGATCTCCTGGCGGATGCGCTCGATGCCGCCGGCCATGTCGGACGAGAGCACCAGCAGCCGCCTGTCCGGGAACAGCGTGGCGCATTCCTCCGCGAGGCGCTCCACGCCCGGCCCGCAGGCGACGAAACTGTCGATCGCCTCGCATTTCGGGCAATGGCCGAGCGGCGGCGTGTTGAAACCGCAATGGTGGCAGACCAGCCGCCGGCGAAAGCGGTGGTCGACCAGCCAGGCCGAGCAGTTCGGGCACTGGACGCGCTCGCCGCAGGTCCGGCAGAGCGTGAGCGGCGCATAGCCGCGCCGGTTGAGGAAGAGCAGCGCCTGTTCGCCTGCCGCAGTCGTCTCGGCGATCGCGGCTTCCAGGGCCGGCGCGATCCAGCGGCCGCGCGGCGGCCCGGCGGACCTCAGGTCGACGGTCGCGATGGCCGGCATGGCGCGCCCGCCGAACCGTTCGGGCAGGATGAGGCGCCGATAGCGGCCCTTGTCGGCATTGACGCGGCTCTCGACCGACGGCGTCGCGGAGGCGAGCACCACTGGAATGTCGGTCAGCCGCGCCCTGACAACCGCCATGTCGCGCGCGTGGTAGTGCACGCCGTCATCCTGCTTGTAGGCGCCCTCGTGTTCCTCGTCGACGATGACCAGGCCGAGATTGGCGAAGGGCAGGAACAGCGCCAAGCGTGCGCCGATCACGACCTGGACCTCGCCGGTCGCGACGCCGGCCCAGACCCGTCCGCGGCGGGTTGCGCCGACGCCCGAATGCCACGCCGCCGGGCGATGGCCGAAGCGCTCCGAGAACCGGTCGAGGAACTGCGAGGTGAGCGCGATCTCAGGCACCAGGATCAGCGATTGCCGGCCCTGGCGGAGCGCCTCGGCGACGGCCTCCAGATAGACCTCGGTCTTGCCCGAGCCTGTGACCCCGTCGAGGAGAGCCACCGCAAAGGCGCGTGCGGCCACGGCGTCGCGCAGGCTCTGCGCGGCGGCTTGCTGCGCCTCGTTCAGCGCCGGCTCGGCGTAGTCGGCGTCGAGCGGCTCGGCGACGGATTCAGGCGGCAGCAGGATCGTTTCCAGCGAGCCCTCGTCGACGAGACCGTCGATGACGCCGGAGGAGACGCCGGCCTCGCGCGCGGCTTCGCCCCTCCCGCGCGCGAGCCCATCGGCCAGCAGCGCCAGCACCTTCCGGCGCGCCGGCGTGTCCCGTCCCGGCGGCTGGCCGGTGGCGCGTACGCCGACGCGCGGCTTCGGGGGGCTGAGGTCGTCGGGATGGCGCAGCGCCATGCGCAGCACCATGCCGCGCTGCGCCAGGGTGTAGTCGGCGATCCAGTCGCACAGCTGGCGCACCACATGGGGCACGGCCATGCCCTCGTAGCGGTAGGCTACATCCTTCAGCCGGTTATGCGAGACGCCGCCCGGCTGGTCGCGCAGCGCCCACACGGCGCCCAGCGTCGTGCGGGGTCCGAGCGGCACGGCGACGACATCGCCCGGCGCCAGTTCCATCCCCTCCGGGATGCGATAGCTGTACGGGCGGTCGACGGCGACCGGAATCAGCACGTCGGCATAGCGGGTCGGGTTCATGGCGATGGCCTAGCGCGATGCGCCCGGCGAGGGAATGCCGGCCTTGCATGAACAGGCGCAACAATGGCGGTCCCGCTGGATAAGCGCCGGGTTTTCAGGCCCTTGAGCCGGAAACTACAAGAACTCTAATGTTTGGGACATCCATTGAATTTGGCGGACCGGGAGGCTAAAACCTGACTGTTGAGGTCAACAATGCGTTGTGCGTTGCCTGCTTCAGCGAGGGTGTGCAGTGATTGTTTGCCATTGCAACGTGTTGAGTGACCACGACATCCGGGCCTGCCTCGGCGATGGTCCGGAATGCCCGAGGGTCGTCGGCGAGGTCTATGCCTGCCTCGGCTGCAGCCCGAATTGCGGCCGCTGCGCCCGCACGATCCGCGCCATCATGCGCGAGGCTGGCGTCGCTTCCTCCTGCCAGACCTGCCCCATCAACCAGTGTGCCCATCACGAGGCCGAGATTCTGGTTGCGGCTGAATAGGCCTTCGCGACGGTTCGCCGCCTGCATCCGCTGATGATCGTCGGCATGTCGCGGCTGCGACTGCGTGCTTGCCTCCATTTCTAGAACGATTATAAAGTGAAGCAGGGTCGCAAGGCCCGCATTGCAATCGTCAGCGGAGGCCGGGCCATGAAGGGCGACAAGAAGGTCATCGACTACCTCAACCGGGGCCTGAGGAGCGAACTCACCGCGGTGAGCCAGTACTGGCTGCATTACCGGATGCTCGACAACTGGGGCTTCAAGGACCTCGCCAAATACTGGCGCAAGGAGTCCATCGAGGAGATGGTCCACGCCGACAGGTTCATCGACCGCATCCTGTTCCTGGATGGTCATCCGAACCTGCAGGTGCTCGACCCGCTGGAGATCGGCCAGACCGTCAAGGAGATCATCGGCTGCGACCTCAAGGCGGAGGTCGGCGCGCGCAAGCTCTACCAGGAGGCTGCCGCCTATTGCGAGACGGTGAAGGACTTTCCCTCGCGCGACCTGTTCATCAAGCTGATGACCGACGAGGAAGGCCATATCGACTTCCTCGAGGAACAGCTCGACGTGATCAAGAACGTCGGCGAGCAGCTCTACATGCAGAAGCATATCGGCAAGCTCGGCGAGGGCGAGGACCACTGAGGTCCTCGCTCGAGATTTGGCGTTCACCGCCCGTGAACCCGGGCCATGGCAGGCTGATGCCATGGCCGACCCCGACTATCCCGCTGACCTACTCGTCCCCGGCGCGGCGTCCGACACGCTTGTGACGATGGGGCGCTGGCTGCGTCATCTCGGCGCCGAGCGGGGGCTGTCGCCGAAGACGCTCGAAGCCTATGGCCGCGACGTGCGCGTCTTCCTCGGTTTTCTGTCAGGCCATCTCGGCGGGGCGGTCTCGCTGAACGCGATCGGCGAGGTCGCGCCGCGCGACGTGCGCGCCTACATGGCGAAGCGCCGTAGCGACAAGCTCGACGCCCGCTCCATCGGCCGGGCGCTGGCGGCAATCCGCTCCTTCACCCGGTTCCTGGAGCGCGAAGGGGAGGGGCGCATGGCCGCCTTCTCGGCCGTCCGGACACCCAAGGCCGGCCGCCGCCTGCCGCGACCCCTCTCCGTCGCGTCGGCACGCCAGATCGCTTCGGCCGGCACCCGCGAGCACGAAGACGCCGCGCCCTGGGTGATCGCCCGCGACGCCGCCGTGCTGGCGCTGCTCTATGGGTCCGGCCTGCGCATCTCCGAGGCGCTGGGCCTTACCCAGAAGGATGCGCCGCCGCCGGACCAGCCGGGACAGGTCACGGTGCTCGGCAAGGGCGCCAAGATCCGGCAGGTGCCGGTCATCGCGAAGGTCGCGGACGCCATCGCCGAATATCGCAGGCTCTGCCCCTTTGCGCCCGGCCCGGACGGCCCGCTATTCATCGGGGTGAAGGGTGGGCCTCTGTCGCCACGCATCATCCAGCTGGCCATGCAGCGCCTGCGGGGGGCCTTGGGCCTGCCCGAGACGGCGACGCCGCACGCACTGCGCCATTCCTTCGCGACGCATCTGCTCGGGCGCGGCGGCGATCTCCGGTCGATCCAGGAACTGCTCGGCCACGCCTCGCTGTCCACGACGCAGATCTACACCGAGGTCGATACGGCTGCGCTGCTGCGCGTTTACGAGAGCACGCACCCGCGCGCGTGAGAGCAGACATCTCCGTCAGTCATTCAACGACCAGATCGCGTTCTCGGACAGGAGATGATCCACCCGCTGCTCCTTCAGAGCGCGCAGCGCTTCCTCCGGCTTGTTGATGATCGGCTCCTCGTGGACGTTGAACGAGGTGTTGATCAGGGCGGGGATGCCGGTGCGCCGCTCACAGGCCGCGACCACGTCGTAATAGACCGGATTCTGGTGGCGATGGATGAGCTGCGGCCGGGCCGTGCCATCGACATGGACGCAGGCCGGGATGCGCTCGCGCCATTCCGGCTTCACGTTGCAGGTGACCGTCATGAAATTCGCGGTGTGGGTGAGTTCGTCCGGCAGGTCGAACAGGTCCTTGGCGCGCTCGGCCAGCACTACTGGCGCGAAGGGCATGAAGTCGGTGCGGTCCAGCCGCTTGTTCAGCCAGTCGTTGATGGTCCGGTCTACCGCGCTCGCCATGATCGAACGGGCGCCGAGCGCGCGGGGCCCATACTCCATCCGGCCGAGATAGGTGCCGACCGTCTGCCCTGCGGCGATCAGGTCGGCGGCCTCCTCCACCGCGTTTGCCGCCGGGCGCTTCACCGCGCCGGACGAGAAGACGGCCTCGACATCGGCGGAATAGTCGCGGCCGCGATAGACGGTCACGAGCGTCTCGCGATGGGTTAGCCAGGCGGCGAGCCCGTCGCGCTCCAGCAAAAACTCCAGCACGCCGCCATCGGCCTCGCCCTGGTCGGACATGGCGGGGTAGACGAAGATCTCGTCGAGGTCGAAGCGCTCGGCGATCCGTTGGGTCAGCTTCACATTGGCGAAGACGCCGCCGGAGAGGCCGAGATGCCTGACCGGATGCCGGGCCAGCATCTTCGCGAGAGCCTCCAGCGTCACGGTCTCAAGCGTTTGCTGGACGCTCGCCGCCATATCCTCGCGGGAGGTCTTCTTCGCCAGCGCATTGACGATCATGCGCACGCGCCAGCGTGGCAGCGAGCAATGGATCTGGCCGTCGTCGGATACGGCGTAGAGGCCCGTCAGCCGCGCGGCATGGACCGGCTTGCCGTAGGCGGCGAGCCCCAGAACCTTGCCCTCGTGGCGCAGCGACCGGAAGCCCAGCGCTTCCGTGACATAGGCATAGAGCTTGCCGAGGCTGTCGCCGGGACGCTGCGGCACACGTCGCGCCAGCGTGTCGGCCTCGCCGCCGAACAGATCGATAAGCTTGCCGTCCTTCAGCACCCGCGCCGAATAGAAGATGTCGTCACCGCCACCGTCGGATGTGTAGAGCAGCACGTCGTCGGCCGGCATATGCGCGAGCGTCGAGAGTGCATGGGCCTTATGGTGGTTGTAGAAGTAGGTCCTCGCCGAGGCCGGCCAGCCATGGCGGGCGGCAAAGGCGTCGGTGTTGACCACATCGGCGAGCGACTGCACCTTGCCCGCGCGAAGCGGCGCGATCGGGTCGACCTTGCGGACCGGCAGCAATCCGCCGAAGGGCAGGGCGGAGCGGCGGATATCCGCCACCGGATAGCGCATGCGCGGATAGGCGACCGCCTCAATGGCATCGGCCTTCAGGCCGGCCTGCGCCAGGCACTCGGCAACGGCCTCGGACGGAAAGCGATAGCCGTCGGTTTTGATGCGCGTGGCGCGCTCCAGCGCCACCGAGGCGATACAGCGATAGTCGTCGTAGAGCGCCGCGCAGGCGTCGTGCGACTGGTAAAAGCCGAGGATGATCAAGGGCGGCCCTTCCGATGACGGCATTGCCGGAGGCCGCGCATGTGCCGTCGCAACGCCGCCGCGTCAAGTCGGGCGGCGGAGCCGTGGGCGCTCCCGTCGATGAGCTGGAACAGGATCAGTACACGCGCGCCTTGGGCTCGATGTACTGGATCTCGTTGGTCATCGTGTAGGTGTGGACCGGCCGGTAGTCGATCGTCACGGACTTCGCCTGGTCGTCGGCGAAGGCCAGCGTGTGCTTCATCCAATCGCGGTCGTTGCGGTCGGGGAAGTCCTCGCGGGCATGGGCGCCACGGCTTTCCTCGCGGTTGGCGGCCGAGTCCATGGTGACGACGGCCTGCGAGATCAGGTTGTCGAACTCCAGCGTCTCGATGAGATCGGAGTTCCAGATCAGCGAGCGGTCGGTTGTGCGGACGTCGGACGAGCCCTTCCAGACGTCGTGGATCAGAGTCTTGCCTTCGTTCAGCACGTCGCCGGTGCGGAACACCGCGCAGTTCGACTGCATGACACCCTGCATCTTCGCCCGCAGCTCGGCGGTCGGCGTGCCGCCGGAGGCATGGCGGAACCGGTTGAGCCGCGACAGCGCCAGCTCGGAAGCGTCCGCCGGCAGTTCCTGATGCTTCTCGCCCGGCGTCACCGTCTCGGCGGCGCGAAGGCCCGCGGCGCGGCCGAAGACGACCAGGTCGATCAGCGAGTTGGAGCCGAGGCGGTTGGCGCCATGGACGGAGACGCAGGCCGCCTCGCCGATGGCCATGAGGCCGGGAACGACGGCGTCCGGATCGCCGCCCTTCTTGGTCAAAACCTCGCCGTGATAGTTCGTGGGGATGCCGCCCATATTGTAGTGGACGGTCGGGATGACCGGGATCGGCTCCTTGGTCACGTCGACGCCGGCGAAAATCTTGGCGCTCTCGGAGATGCCGGGCAGGCGCTCGTGCAGGATTTTCGGGTCGAGGTGGTCGAGGTGCAGGTAGATGTGGTCCTTGTTCTTGCCGACGCCGCGGCCCTCGCGGATTTCCATGGTCATGGAGCGCGAGACGACGTCGCGCGACGCGAGATCCTTGGCTGAAGGCGCGTAGCGCTCCATGAAGCGCTCGCCCTCGGAATTGGTGAGGTAGCCGCCTTCGCCGCGCGAGCCCTCGGTGATGAGGCAGCCCGAGCCGTAGATGCCGGTCGGGTGGAACTGCACGAACTCCATGTCCTGCAGCGGCAGGCCGGCGCGCAGCACCATGGCGTTGCCGTCGCCGGTGCAGGTGTGAGCAGAGGTCGCCGAGAAATAGGCGCGGCCGTAGCCGCCGGTGGCGAGGATCGTCTGCCGGCCGCGGAAGCGGTGGATCGTGCCGTCGTCCATCTTCAGCGCGACGACGCCGAGGCAGCGGCCGTCCTCACCCATCATCAGGTCGATGGCGAAATACTCGATGAAGAACTCGGCATTGTTGCGCAGGGCCTGGCCGTAGAGCGTGTGCAGGATCGCGTGGCCGGTCCGGTCGGCGGCAGCGCAGGTGCGCTGGGCCGTGCCCTTGCCGTAGTGGGTGGTCATGCCGCCGAACGGGCGCTGGTAGATCTTGCCCGCCTCGGTGCGCGAGAATGGCACGCCCCAGTGCTCGAGCTCATAGACGGCGGCGGGCGCGTTGCGGACGAGATATTCGATGGCGTCCTGGTCACCGAGCCAGTCCGACCCCTTGACGGTGTCGTACATGTGCCACTGCCAGTTGTCCTCGCCCATATTGCCAAGTGAGGCGGAGATGCCGCCCTGCGCCGCCACCGTGTGCGAGCGGGTCGGGAACACCTTGGAAATGCAGGCGGTCTTGAGGCCCGCCTCGGCGCAGCCGACGACGGCGCGCAGGCCCGCGCCGCCGGCACCGACGATCACCACGTCATAGGTGTGGTCGGTCACGTCATAGGCGCGGCCGGCGGTCGAAGGGGCAGCAGCTTGAGCCATGGTCGAGCTCCAGTCTCGGGGTCGGGTCGATCGGCGCTCAGACGCCGAAGGCCAGCTTCAGGATGGCGAAGACGGAGCCGAGGCCGACCGTCACGCAGAAGAAGGTGTTGAGCAGGAGGAGGACGATCTTGGTGCCCTCGGCCGGCACGTAGTCCTCGATGATGATCTGCATGCCGAGACGCATATGCCAGGTCGCGGAGATCACGAACAGGATCAGCGGGATGGCGACGAGCGGCGAGCCGAGCGTCGCCTTGACCGCGGCATAGTTAGAGCCTGCGGTGGAGATGATGAGGCCGATCATGAAGATCGTCAGCGGTACGTTGGCGACGGCAGTGACCCGCTGGAGCCAGAAGTGCTCGGTGCCGGATCTGGCGGAGCCGAGGCCGCGGACGCGGCCGAGCGGTGTGCGCATGGAGCTCTTGGCTTCGGACATGGCCCTGTCTCCTCAAACGCCGCCGCGGACGGCATAGGCGACGATCCAGGTGAGGATCGTCAGCGCCACCGAGCCGATCAGCGTGGCACGCGCGAGCCACTCGCGCTCGTTGACGCCGAAGCCACGGCCGGTGTCCCAGATGAAATGGCGAATGCCGCCGAGCATGTGGTGGAACAGCGCCCAAGTGTAGCCGAACAGCACGAGTCGGCCAATGATCGAGCCGGCGGCCCACTGGAAGGTGGCGTAGGCTGTCGGGCCTGAGGCGGCGGCGATCAGCCACCAGAGCATCAGGATCGTGCCGAAGAACAGCGCCGTGCCGGTGATGCGGTGGACGATGGACATGATCATCGTCAGCATCGGGCGATAGATCTGCAGATGCGGCGAGAGCGGGCGTTCGATCACGGGCTTTGAATCGGCCATGGCAGGCAACCTCGAACCGGTGGCGGGTGCGCGATCGGGCGCCATCGGAAATCACCGGCCTGTTTAAGGGACGAGGCGCTGCGACGCAACGAGTCTGGAATGAGACAAAGGAGGGACGCGCAGGCGGTTTTGCTGCCTTCACCAGCCTTTGCCTCGCTTGCCGGCGGTTCGTCCGGCCGCTAATGGCTGGTTTCGATGGCCGATGTGCTCAACCGCTACCAGTCGCTGGTCGATGCCGGCGAGATTTCCCCGGATGCCGCCCAGCTTGCCGTCGCAAGGCGGCTCAGCGCGCTCAACGCGGAACTGGCCGACTACCGGCTGACGCGCCGCAAGTCGACGGGGCTGGCCTGGCTGTTCTCCCGCGGGGAGAAGCGCGAACCGGTTCGCGGCCTCTACATCTGGGGCGATGTCGGGCGCGGCAAGACCATGCTGATGGACCTGTTCATCGAAGCAAGCCCGGTGAAGCGCAAGCGGCGGGTCCACTTCCACGAGTTCATGGCCGATGTTCACGAGCGCATCCATGCCTGGCGGCAGAAGCTGAAGGCCGGCGAGGTCAAGGGCGACGACCCGATCGCGCCGGTCGCGGCAGACCTTGCGGAAGAGGCCTGGCTGCTTTGCTTCGATGAGTTCTCGGTGACCGACATCGCCGACGCGATGATCCTTGGCCGCCTGTTCGGCCGGCTGTTCGAGGAGGGCGTCGTCGTCGTCGCGACCTCCAATGTCGTTCCCGACCTGCTTTATCGTGAGGGCCTGAACCGTGCGCTGTTCCTGCCCTTCATCAAGCAGTTGCAGGAGCGGATGGCGGTGGTGAAGCTGGAAGCGCGCACCGACTTCCGGATGGAGAAGCTGACGGGACAGCCGGTCTGGATCACCTCGGGCGGCGCGGAAGCGGATGCCGCGATGGACGCGGCCTGGCTGCGGCAGGCCGGCGGGGCCGCAGGCGAGCCTGCCGAACTCGCGGTCAAGGGCCGGCGGGTCGCCGTGCCGCTTCAGGCCCATGGCGTCGCGCGCTTCACATTTTCCGACCTCTGCGAGAAGCCGCTGGGCGCCGCCGACTATCTCGCCATTGCCCACCAGTATCACACGGTGCTGATCGACCGGATTCCGGTCATGAAGGGGCTCGAGAAGCGCAATGAGGCGAAGCGCTTCATCATCCTGATCGACGCGCTCTACGACAACCAGGTCAAGCTGGTGGCGAGCGCCGGCGCGGAGGCGCACAGGCTCTATCTCTCCGAGAAAGGCACGGAGGAATTCGAGTTCCACCGCACCGCCTCCCGGCTGATTGAGATGCGCTCCGACGACTATCTCGCGCTGCCCCATGCCCGCCGCCAGCATGCCTCCGCCGATACCGGCGGCATCGTCGAGACCTGAGCGATGCGCCGGCCGTTCGTCGCCGCCGTATCGACGGAAGATCGCGTCGAGGCGCGCCTGATCGCGATCGCTGCCGAGCACATCCGCCGTTTCGGGCCGGACAAGGTGACGGTCGTCGCGGTCGCGCGCGAGGCGGGCATGAGCCACGCCAACGTCTACCGCTTCTTTCCCTCCAAGGCGGGGTTGGTGGAAGCGGTCGTCGTCGCCTGGACGCGATCGGTCGAGATGGCCCTCGGCGATATCGCGAGCGCCCCTGATCCAGCCGACGACAAGCTCGAACGGTTCCTCTCCGTCTGGGCGAAGGCACAGCGCGACGGGCTCGATCGCGATCCCGCCATCTACGGAGCCTTTGCCACGTTCTGGGACGGTCGGCGCGACACGATCATGGCGCACCGCGCCCGGGTTCGCGCTTTCCTCGTTTCCATCGTGGACGAGGGCCTGGAGCCGGGACCGTTTCGGGTGAAGGACGAGGACAAGGCGGTCGCCTTCCTGGCCGATGCCATGCAGCGCTTCATCCACCCGGCCCTGGTGATCGAGACCCGCGACCTGACGCGCGCCCAGATCGAGCAGCGGCTTGCCGTGATGACGCGGATGGTGATCCGCACGCTGGTCTCGGGCGGTGTCTGAGCGGATCGCTGCGCGCGTGTCGTGTCACCCCTGCATAGGTAGTGATCGTAATGTCGTGGGCCACACGACGCGCGTAGCTTGCGGCCGCGCTCCCCGGTGCCGGTTCGTCGATCACGGGTTGAAGCGCTCGGAGAACCCAAGATGTGCGGCACCTGCAATACGATGCGGCGGACGCGGCGCGACGCCCTCACTCTTGGTGGGTTTGGCCTGATGGCGGCCTTCGGCGGCTTCGCTCCGCTTGGCGCGGCGAGGGCCGCCGATCGACCCAAGACGAGCCTCACGCCCGATCAGGCTCTCGAGCAGCTCAAGGCTGGCAACCAGCGTTTCGTCAGCAATCCTCAGGCCTGCGTCGCCGACATGGCGAAGCGCCGCCAGGAGCTGGTCGCCGGCCAGGCGCCCTGGGCCACGCTGGTGAGTTGCGCGGACAGCCGCGTGCCCCCTGAACTGGTCTTCGGCGGCCTCAGCATGGGCGAGCTCTTCGTCATCCGGAACGCCGGCAACACCGTCGACACCGTGGCGATGGGCACGCTCGAATATGGCGCGGCGGTGCTTGGCTCGCCGCTCGTGGTGGTTCTCGGCCACGAGAAATGCGGCGCGGTGGCCGCGGCCTGCGACGTCGTCACCAAGAACACGACCTATCCGGGCGCGATCGGCCCCATGATCGAGCCGATCATTCCGGCGGCCATCCAGGCGCGCTCCCGCGCTGGGGATTTCGTCGACAACACCGTTCGCGAGAATGTGCGGCGCACCGTCGGAAGATTGCAGACCGCCGGCCCGATCGTCGCCGACCTGGTCAAAGCCGGAAAGGTGAAGATTGTCGGCGCGCGTTACGATCTCGCCAGCGGCAAGGTTGATTTCATCGCCTGATGGCCGCCGGCGGCCCCGGCCGGAACAGCCGGCCAGGCCAGGAACCCAGTCACAATGGGCCTCGCCGCGGCGTGCGCGGTCATCTATTACAGATTACAAATTTTGAAATCTGTAATGACCTGTTCCCGCATTGCAGCAGAACGCGCGAGCCGCCGGTCGGGCCGCCGCCGTCGCTCCCGGTCCGGTCGAGGCAGTGAGGCAAGCTTGCAACAGGGGGCGATAAAGCCTTGATGGCGGGGCGGAAATCCGCTTGCCAGAGGCGCCGATATTTGACCTTCGCCGCGACTCACTTCACACGGGTATGAGAATCCAAAGCACAGCTTGAAAGGGCGCTGGAATTCTGGATATCGAGGTGCTGTAAGCGGACCCTCCGCGACCGCAACACCATTCAGTGAAAGACCCCTCCATGGCGCGCAAGAAACTCGCGATGATCGGCTCCGGCCAGATCGGCGGTACCCTGGCTCTCCTCGCCGGCCTGAAAGAGCTCGGCGACATCGTGATGTTCGACATCGCGGAAGGAACGGCCAAGGGCAAGGCGCTCGACATCGCGCAGGCCTCGGCGGTCGAAGGCTTCGACGCCAGGCTCTCCGGCACCGGTTCCTACGAGGCGATCGAGGGCGCCGACGTCTGCATCGTCACCGCCGGCGTGCCGCGCAAGCCCGGCATGAGCCGCGACGATCTCCTCGGCATCAACCTGAAGGTCATGGAGCAGGTCGGCGCCGGCATCAAGAAATTCGCGCCCAACGCCTTCGTCGTCTGCATCACCAACCCGCTCGACGCCATGGTCTGGGCGCTGCAGAAGTTCTCCGGCCTGCCGGCCGAGAGGGTCGTCGGCATGGCCGGCGTGCTCGACTCGTCGCGCTTCGAACTGTTCCTGGCGGAGGCCACCGGCGTCTCCATCGAGGACATCCATGCCTGGACGCTCGGCGGCCACGGTGACGACATGGTGCCGATGGTGCGCCATTCGACGGTCGGCGGCGTGCCGCTCAACCAGCTCGTCAGGTCCGGCTGGCTCACCCAGGAGAAGCTGGACGCCATCGTCGAGCGTACCCGCAAGGGCGGTGGCGAGATCGTCGCGCTGCTCGGCAACGGCTCGGCCTTCTACGCGCCGGCCACCTCCGCCATCGCAATGGCGGAAAGCTACCTCAAGGACAAGAAGCGCATCCTGCCGTCGGCCGCCTATCTGACCGGCCAGTACGGCGTGAAGGACATGTATGTCGGCGTTCCGGTGCTGATCGGCGCCGCAGGCGTCGAGAAGATCGTGGAGTTCGAGCTCGACAAGGGCGAGCAGGAGATGTTCGCGAAGTCCGTCGCTTCGGTGAAGGGCCTCGTCGACGCCTGCAAGACCATCGCCCCCGACCTCGCCAAGTGATCGGGTGTTTTCGGGGCCGTTCGCCGTTGAGCGACCCCAGGCGTCGTGTAGGCATTCGCGTAGAGTGAAGCCGCGACTGTGACCGTCGACATCCTGTCGTCGACGATCGGGTAACCATCGCGGGTTAAGCGTTTTGTGGTGTTCGCGTCCACGGCGATCGCAATCAAGCGATCGGCGGTCGAGCGGCCCCGAAACCTGCAGGCGGACGGGCCGCCAGACACAAGGGTTCCAGATGAATATCCACGAGTATCAGGCCAAGGCGCTGCTGAAGGAGTTCGGTGCTCCCGTGTCGAACGGGGTTGCTATCTTCAAGCCGTCCGAGGCCAAGGACGCTGCCAAAAAGCTCGGTGGGCCACTCTGGGTCGTCAAGTCCCAGATCCACGCGGGTGGTCGCGGCAAGGGCAAGTTCAAGGAGAAGTCGGCCGGCGAGAAGGGTGGTGTCCGCCTGGCGAAGTCGATCGACGAAGTCGAGGCCGCTGCCAAGCAGATGCTTGGTGCGACTCTCGTCACGCTCCAGACGGGCCCCGCCGGCAAGCAGGTCAACCGGCTCTACATCGAGGACGGCTCAGACATCGCGAAGGAGTTCTATCTCTCGATGCTGGTCGACCGCGAGACCGGTCGAGTCGCGTTTGTCGTCTCCACCGAAGGCGGCATGGACATCGAGGCTGTGGCGCATGACACGCCCGAGAAGATCATCACCTTCTCGGTCGATCCCGTGACGGGTTTCATGCCCCATCACGGCCGCACCATCGCCAAGACGCTCGGACTGACTGGCGATATCGCCAAGCAGGTCGAGGCGGTTGCGGGCATCCTGTACAAGGCGTTCGTCGCCAAGGACATGGCCATGCTCGAGATCAATCCGTTGATCGTCACCAAACAGGGCCAGGTCAAGGTTCTGGATGCAAAGGTCTCCTTCGATTCCAACGCTCTCTACCGTCACCCTGACGTCATGGCGCTCCGCGACATGACGGAGGAGGACGACAAGGAGATCGAGGCGTCGAAATACGACCTGGCCTACATCGCGCTCGACGGCACGATCGGCTGCATGGTCAATGGCGCCGGCCTCGCGATGGCCACCCTCGACATCATCAAGCTCTACGGCGAGGAGCCGGCGAACTTCCTGGATGTCGGCGGCGGCGCGTCCGAGGAGAAGGTCACGGCGGCCTTCAAGATCATCACCGCCGACCCCAACGTGAAGGGCATCCTGGTCAACATCTTCGGTGGCATCATGAAGTGCGACGTCATCGCACGCGGCGTCATCGCCGCCGTGAAGACGGTCGGGCTCCAGGTGCCTCTGGTGGTGCGCCTGGAAGGCACCAACGTCGAGGAAGGCAAGACAATCATCCGCACGTCCGGGCTCAACGTGATCCCGGCCGACGATCTGGACGATGCAGCCCAGAAAATCGTGAGTGCGGTTCGAGGCGGCGGCAAGGGCGGCACAACGCCACCCAAAGCGCCGAAGGCTACGGCGAAGAGGCCTGATGCCAAAAAACCAGAGAGGAAGACCATGAGCAAGGCAGCATCCAAGTCTACGGGTAGCAAGACCGCGTCCAAGTCCACCTCCAAGGCCAAGGCTCCGGCCAAGGCCAAGGCTCCTGCCAAGGCGGCACCTGCGAAGGCGGCGGCTGCCAAGGCGGATGCGAAGAAGACGGCCAAGGCTCCGGCGAAGGCCGCTGCTCCGAAGGCCGCCGCCAAGGCTCCGGCCAAGAAGGCCGCGGCTCCGAAAGCTGCCGCTGCCAAGGCTCCGGCCAAGAAGGCCGCGGCTCCCGCCAAGAAGGCTCCGGCCAAGAAGGCCGCAGCTCCGAAGGCTGCCGCCAAGGCTCCGGCCAAGGCTGCCGCTCCGAAGGCTGCTGCTCCGGCCAAGGCCGCCGCGGCTCCCGCCAAGAAGGCCCCGGCCAAGAAGGCGGCTGCTCCCAAGGCCGCCAAGGCTCCGGCCAAAGGCAAGAAGTGATGTGAAGCCGGCGCGCGGGCCGTCAAGGTCCGCGCGCCGCCTCTGGCGTTCGGTAGCGTGAAGCGGGTCTCGAGGATCGACACATGGTGACAGCGCTGATTGCACTGATCGGCCTTGCGATCCTTGTCTGGGGTCTGGTCCAGTTTGTGGCCTTCGGGACCGCCGTGCGGGTGTTCGCGCGGCTTCAATCCACGAGCGCCTACACGACGGTCAAGGAAAGCGGCGCGGTCAAATCCGGCGAGGCTTTCGTAGGTCGCACCGTGGATGCCATCCCGAACGCCTTCGTCCGGCGGCTCGTCCGCCGCGTGGTGCCCGAAGGTTCCGACATCACCGGGACATTCATCACGGATCTTCTCCAAGAGAAGCGCAGTCTCGGCAAGTGGGTCGCCATCCTCGGCGCGGCCGTCTTCGCCGGTTCGTTCGTTGCGGGCCCCTGGCTCACCAATCTCATCGCACGCGGCTGAGCCGGGTCGCACAGGAGTATGGAATGTCCATTCTGATCAGCAAGAAGACCAAGGTTATCACGCAGGGCTTCACCGGCAAGAATGGCACGTTCCATTCGGAGCAGGCCATCGCCTACGGCACCAAGATGATGGGCGGAGTGGCGCCGGGCAAAGGCGGCCAGACCCATCTCGGCCTGCCCGTCTTCGACACGGTCGCCGAGGCGCGCGAGAAGACCGGCGCCGACGCCTCGGTCGTCTATGTGCCGCCGCCGGGTGCGGCCGACGCCATCTGCGAGGCGATCGATGCCGAGGTGCCGCTGATCGTCTGCATCACCGAGGGCATCCCGGTGCAGGACATGATTCGGGTGAAGCGCTCGCTGGAAGGCTCCAAGTCGCGACTGATCGGCCCGAACTGCCCCGGCGTCGTCACGGCTGGCGAGTCGAAGATCGGCATCATGCCGGCCAACATCTTTCGCAAGGGCTCGGTGGGCATTGTCTCGCGCTCCGGCACGCTTACCTATGAAGCAGTCTTCCAAACCACGAGCGAAGGCCTCGGCCAGACCACCGCCGTCGGCATCGGCGGCGATCCGGTCAAGGGCACCGAGTTTATCGACATGCTGGAGATGTTCCTGGCCGATCCCAAGACCGAGTCGATCGTCATGATCGGCGAGATCGGCGGCTCGGCTGAGGAAGACGCGGCCCAGTTCATCAAGGACGAGGCCAAGCGTGGCCGCAGGAAGCCGATGGTTGGTTTCATCGCCGGCCGCACTGCGCCTCCCGGCCGCCGCATGGGTCATGCCGGCGCCATCATCTCGGGCGGCAAGGGCGGCGCCGAGGACAAGATCGCGGCGATGGAGGCGGCGGGCATCCGCGTCTCGCCCTCGCCGGCGCGCCTCGGCAAGACCCTGGTCGATGTGCTGAAGAAGAAGCGCTGAGACGGATTGTGACCACGAACCCGGCCTGTTTCGGGCCGGGTTCGACCTTTGAAGCGGGCGCTTTCGGGCGTTCGAGGACAGCGTAAAGCGGATCGCCCCTGACGGGCGCTCCACCCGTTGCGGGAACCGATCATGGCACGCCAAGACGAGACCATCGCGCTTACCTCGTTCCTTTATGGCGGCAACGCCGCCTATATCGAGGAGCTCTACGCCCAGTACGAGAAGAACCCCGCCTCGGTGGATGCCGACTGGCAGGCCTTCTTCAAGTCGCTCGGCGACGACAAGAGCGACGTGGTCAAGAGTGCCGAGGGGCCGTCCTGGGCGCGGTCGAACTGGCCGATCCCAGCGAATGGCGAGCTGATCTCCGCGCTCGACGGCAACTGGGCCGCGATCGAGCGGGTGGTCGGCGACAAGATCAAGGCCAAGGCCGCCGACAAGGGCCGGGGCCAGGAGATCTCCGCCGAACAGGTCATGCAGGCGACGCGCGACAGCGTGCGCGCGCTGATGCTCATCCGCGCCTATCGCATGCGCGGCCATCTGCACGCCAATCTCGACCCGCTCGGCCTCGACCCGCCGAAGACCCACGAGGAGCTCGACCCGACCTCCTACGGCTTCACCGCGACGGATTACGACCGGCCGATCTTCATCGACAAGGTGCTGGGCCTCGAATTCGCGACCATCCGCGAGATGGTCGGCATCCTCGAGCGCACCTACTGCCAGACGCTCGGCGTCGAGTTCATGCACATCACCGACCCGGCCCAGAAGTCCTGGCTGCAGGAGCGCATCGAGGGGCCGGACAAGGAGATCGCCTTCACCAAGGAGGGCAAGCGCGCCATCCTGCAGAAGCTGGTGGAGGCCGAGGGCTTCGAGAAGTTCCTCGACATCCGCTACACCGGCACCAAGCGTTTCGGCCTCGACGGCGGCGAGAGCATGATCCCGGCGCTGGAGCAGATCATCAAGCGCGGCGGCCAGCTCGGCGTGAAGGAGATCGTGCTCGGCATGGCCCATCGCGGCCGCCTGAACACGCTGACCCAGGTCATGGGCAAGCCGCACCGGGCGCTGTTCCACGAGTTCAAGGGCGGCTCCTATGCCCCCGACGACGTCGAGGGCTCCGGCGACGTGAAGTACCACCTCGGCGCCTCGTCGGACCGCGAGTTCGACGGCAACAAGGTCCACCTGTCGCTGACGCCCAACCCCTCGCATCTGGAGATCGTCGACCCCGTCGTTCTCGGCAAGGTGCGCGCCAAGCAGGACCAGCACGGCTGCCCGCCCGAGGATCGCACGGCCGTCATGCCGCTCCTGATCCACGGCGACGCCGCCTTTGCCGGCCAGGGCGTCGTGGCCGAGTGCTTCGGCCTCTCGGGCCTGAAGGGCCACCGCACCGGCGGCTCGGTCCATTTCATCATCAACAACCAGATCGGCTTCACCACCTACCCGCGCTATTCGCGCTCCTCGCCCTATCCGTCGGATGTGGCGAAGATGGTCGAGGCGCCGATCTTCCACGTCAACGGCGACGACCCGGAAGCCGTCGTCTTCGCCGCCAAGGTCGCGACCGAATTCCGGCAGAAGTTCCAGAAGCCGGTGGTCATCGACATGTGGTGCTACCGCCGCTTCGGCCACAACGAGGGCGACGAGCCGGCCTTCACCCAGCCGCTCATGTACAAGAAGATCCGCGGCTTGCCGTCGACGCTCGACGTCTACTCGAAGAAGCTCATCGCCGAGGCCGTCGTTACCGAGGGCGAGATCGACAAGATGAAGGCGGACTGGCGCCAGCGCCTCGACGCCGAGATGGAGGCCGGCCAGTCCTACAAGCCGAACAAGGCCGACTGGCTGGACGGCAAGTGGGCAGGGCTCAAGGCCGGCATGTCGACCGACGACGACCCGCGCCGGGGCGAGAGCGGCCTGCCCCGCGCCAAGCTCGACGAGATCGGCAAGGCGATCACCAAGGTGCCCGGGGGGTTCACCGCCCATCGCACCATCCAGCGGTTCATGGACAACCGCCGCAAGATGATCGAGACCGGCGAGGGCATCGACTGGGCCACCGGCGAGGCCCTGGCCTTCGGCAGCCTCGTCGACGAGGGCCATCGCGTGCGCCTGTCCGGCCAGGACTGCGAGCGTGGCACGTTCTCGTCGCGCCATTCGGTGCTGATCGATCAGGAGACCGAGGCCCGCTACACGCCGCTCAACAACATCCGCGACGGACAAGCCAAGTACGAAGTCATCAACTCGATGCTCTCCGAGGAAGCCGTTCTCGGCTACGAGTACGGATACACGCTCTCCGAGCCGAACGCGCTGACCATGTGGGAAGGCCAGTTCGGCGACTTCGCCAACGGCGCGCAGGTCGTCTTCGACCAGTTCATCTCCTCGGGCGAGCGCAAGTGGCTGCGTCTCTCCGGCCTCGTCTGCCTGCTGCCGCACGGCTACGAGGGGCAGGGGCCGGAGCACTCCTCGGCACGCCTCGAGCGCTTCCTGCAGATGTGCGCCGAGGACAACATGCAGGTCGCCAACTGCACGACGCCGGCGAACTACTTCCACATCCTGCGCCGCCAGCTGAAGCGCGAGATCAGGAAGCCGCTGATCCTGATGACGCCGAAGTCGCTGCTCCGCCACAAGCGGGCAGTGTCGCGGCTCGACGAGCTGGAGACCGGCACCTCGTTCCACCGCGTGTTGTGGGATGACGCCCAGATCCTGCCCAACCAGGAAATCAAGCTGGTCGACGACAAGAAGGTCCGGCGGGTCGTGCTGTGCTCGGGCAAGGTCTACTACGACCTCTACGAGGACCGCATCAAGCGCGGCATCGACGACGTCTACCTGATGCGTGTCGAGCAGCTCTATCCCTTCCCGCTGAAGGCGCTGGCGCACGAGATCTCGCGGTTCAAGAACGCCGAGGTCATCTGGTGCCAGGAGGAGCCGAAGAACATGGGCTCCTGGACCTTCGTCGAGCCCTATCTCGAATGGGTGCTCGGCACCGCCCGGTCCAAGTCGAAGCGCGCCCGCTATGTCGGCCGTCCCGCCTCGGCCGCCACCGCGACGGGCCTGATCTCCCGCCACAACGCCCAGCTCCAGGCTTTCCTCGACGAAGCCTTCGCCTGAGTTCCGCCCGGCGCTCGAGCGCCGGGTCCTTTGACATCGAGACGAGAGAGGCCCGCAAGGGACGACCAGATGGCCACCGAGATTCGCGTTCCGACCCTTGGAGAATCCGTCACCGAGGCGACCGTCGCCAAGTGGTTCAAGAAGCCCGGCGAAGCCGTCAGGCAGGACGAACCTCTCGTCGAGCTCGAGACCGACAAGGTGACGCTGGAGGTCAATTCGCCGGCCTCCGGCACGCTGGCCGAGATCGTCGCCGATTCCGGGACGACGGTCGGCGTCGCGGCCCTGCTCGGCCAGATTTCGGAAGGCGCCGCCGCCGCGGCGCCCGCCAAGGCCGCCGCGCCGAAGGCCGAGGCGCCGAAGGCCGCGCCGGCTCCCGCGCCTGCCAAGGCGGTGTCCGCGGACAACGGCCCGGCGGTCGCCCGCATCGCGGCCGAGAGCGGCGTCAGCCCGGCCTCCGTTGCTGCTTCCGGCAAGGACGGCCGCGTCACCAAGGGCGATATGCTGGCCGCCATCGCTTCGGGCATTACGGCGCCTGCGGCAGCGCCGGCCCCCGTCGCTGCCCGGCCCGCCTCGTCGGCCGAGGACGCGCCGCGTGAAGAGCGCGTGAAGATGACGCGCCTGCGTCAGACTATCGCCCGGCGTCTGAAGGACGCGCAGAACAGCGCGGCCATGCTGACGACCTTCAACGAGGTCGACATGGGCGCGGTCATGGCGCTGCGGAACCAGTACAAGGACCTGTTCGAGAAGAAGCACGGCGTGAAGCTCGGCTTCATGGGCTTCTTCGTGAAGGCCTGCGTCCAGGCGCTGAAGGACATCCCGGCGGTCAATGCCGAGATCGACGGCACCGACCTCGTCTACAAGAACTTCTGCCACATCGGCGTTGCCGTCGGCACCGACAAGGGTCTCGTCGTGCCAGTGGTGCGCGACGCCGACCAGATGGGCATTGCCCAGGTCGAGAAGACCATTGCCGAGTTCGGCAAGCGCGCCCGCGACGGCCAGCTGAAGATCGAGGAGATGCAGGGCGGCACGTTCACCATCTCGAATGGCGGCGTCTATGGCTCGCTCATGTCGACGCCGATCCTCAACGCGCCGCAGTCCGGCATCCTCGGCATGCACAAGATCCAGGACCGGCCGATGGTCGTCGGTGGCAAGATCGAGATCCGGCCGATGATGTATCTGGCGCTCTCCTACGACCACCGGATCGTCGACGGCAAGGAAGCCGTGACCTTCCTCGTGCGAGTCAAGGAAAGCCTCGAGGATCCGGCCCGTCTCGTCATGGATCTGTGACCGGCGCGGCCGATCCAACCCCCGGCCAGCCAAGCAGGAGCGCGTCATGTCGAAGGGTGTCTGCGTCATCACCGGATCGAGCCGCGGCATCGGCCGCGCCTGCGCGCTGCTGGCCGCCGAATATGGCTATGGCGTCATCGTCAACTACGCCAGCGACACCGAGGCGGCGGCTGATGTTGTCACGCGCATCAATGCCGATGGCGGCCAGGCGGTCGCCGTGCGCGGCGACATCTCCGTCGAGGTCGACATCGAGCACATCTTCGCCGCCGCCGACCGCATGGGCCCGCTCACCGGGCTGATCAACAATGCCGGCGTCGTCTCGCAATCCGGCCGCGTCGAGGACTATACCGCCGAGCGGCTGGAGCGGATCGTCGGCATCAATATCATCGGCACCATCCTCTGCGCGCGCGAGGCGGTGAAGCGCATGTCGACCAAGCGCGGTGGGCAGGGCGGCGCCATCGTCAACATCTCCTCCATCGCCTCCGTGCTCGGGAGCCCCAACGAATATGTCGACTATGCCGCCACCAAGGGCGCGGTCGACTCATTCACCATCGGCCTTGCGAAGGAGGTCGCCGCCGAGGGCATCCGCGTCAACGCGGTGCGTCCGGGCATGGTGACCACCGAGATCCACGAGGCGAGCGGCGATCCTGGCCGGGTCGAGCGCATCCGCCCGACCATCCCGATGCAGCGGATCGGCGATCCCGAGGAGATCGCCCGGGCGGCGCTCTGGCTGCTGTCGGACGAGGCCTCCTACTGCACCGGCTCCTTCATCACCGCATCCGGCGGGCGCTGAGCGCCGCCCCTTTTGGTCTTCGGAGAATCTGATCCATGTCCCACGATCTCGTCGTCATCGGCACCGGCCCTGGCGGCTATGTCTGCGCCATCCGCGCCGCCCAGCTCGGCCTGAAGGTCGCCGTCGTCGAGAAGCGCATGACCCATGGTGGCACCTGCCTGAACATCGGCTGCATCCCGTCCAAGGCGCTGCTCCACGCCTCCGAACTGTTCGACGAGGCCGGCCACGGCTTCAAGGCCTTCGGCATCGACGTGCCGGCGCCGAAGCTCAACCTCAAGCAGATGATGGTCCACAAGCAGGAGACCATCGACGGCAACGTCAACGGCGTTGCCTTCCTGATGAAGAAGCACAAGATCGATCAGCATTTCGGTGTGGGAACGATCACCGCGCCCGGCAAGGTCCAGGTCACCGCCGAGGACGGCAAGGTCACCGAGATCGAGACCAGGGCCATCGTCATCGCCACTGGTTCGGACGTCACGCCGCTGCCGGGCGTCGCCATTGACGAGAAGCAGATCGTCTCCTCCGAGGGCGCATTGGAACTCGCCAAGGTGCCGGGCAAGCTGGTCGTCATCGGCGCCGGCGTGATCGGCCTCGAACTCGGCTCGGTCTGGCGCCGCCTCGGCGCCGAGGTTCATGTGGTCGAGTATCTGGACCGCATCCTGCCGGGCATGGACGGCGAGGTCGCCAAGCAGTTCCAGCGCCTGCTCGGCAAGCAGGGCGTGACGTTCCAGCTCTCCGCCAAGGTGACCGGCGCCAAGGCCTCCAAGAAGGGCGTTGCCCTGACGGTGGAGCCGGCCGCCGGCGGCGAGGCGCAGACGATCGAGGCCGACGTGGTGCTCGTCGCCATCGGCCGCCGCCCCTATACGGAGGGGCTGGGGCTCGAAGGGGTCGGCGTTGCCATGGAGCGCGGCCGCGTGGTGATCGACGATCACTTCAAGACCAGCGTCCCCGGCATCTTCGCCATAGGCGACGTGGTGCGCGGGCCGATGCTGGCCCACAAGGCCGAGGACGAGGGCATCGCCGTCGCCGAGATCATCGCCGGCAAGGCGGGCCACGTGAACTACGACTGCATTCCCGGCGTGGTCTACACCTATCCGGAGGTCGCCTCGGTCGGTAAGTCCGAGGAGGACCTGAAGGCCGCCGGCATCGCTTACAATGTCGGCAAGTTTCCGTTCACGGCCAATGGCCGCGCGCGCGCCAACCGCTCGACCGACGGCTTCGTGAAGGTGCTCGCCGACGCGACGACCGACAAGGTGCTCGGCGTCCACATCCTCGGCGCCGGTGCCGGCGAGATGATCCACGAGGCGGTGGTGCTGATGGAGTTCGGGGGCTCGGCCGAGGATCTCGGCCGCTCGACCCACGCTCACCCGACCATGTCGGAGGCGGTGAAAGAGGCGGCGCTGGCTGTCGACAAGCGCGCCATCCACATGTGAGGCGATGCGGTCGGCGCGGGCGGGTTGTGTCGTCTTCGCGCCGGCGGTGCCGGAAATCGAAATGTGATCCCGGTCACATTTCGCCGATTTTACGGCTTATCAAAAAAATCCCGTGAACCATCCGTGTCAGTCCTGCGACTGACGGTCAGCGGTCGCGTCCATCCCGGGCGCCGAACCGTAACCGACAACAGGATCAGACCATGACCAAGTTCAGCATTTCGAACATTGCGCTGGCCGGGGCTCTGGCCCTCGGTCTTGGCACGGCCACGGCCGTCGCCCCGACCATGGCCGGCCTCGACGGCATCGCCATGGCCCGCGGTGGTGGCGGCGGCGGGGGTGGTGGTGCCACCGGCGCCGACGGCGGCATCTCGGCACCCGATCGCCTCGACCTGCCCTCGCGCGGCGGCCGCGGGCAGATCGTCTACACCAACGAGTTCCCCGAGGACGACCCGCCGATCATCATCATTCCGTTCCCGCGCCGCACGGCTGCACCGACTGCGGTCGGCCAGATGGAGCCCTGCTACCAGAACCACCTGCGCCCGAACGCGCGCATCCTCTGCGAGCGGGGCAATGCGCGGAACTGAGCGAGCCTTTTGGGAACAGGAAAGGGCGGCGCCATAACGCCGCCCTTTGCCGTTTTGGGGATCGGATGAACATCTGATGAACCATTCCTTTCCCCGCCGCGACTGACAGGTATCAGGCGAGCGGCAAGGGTGCCGGGACCGCCGAACCTCAGAGGAGTCGACCATGTCCATGCTCAGCAAGTTCGCGTTTGCCGGCGCGCTGGCTCTCGCCATCGGTGGCGCCATGTCCGGCGCGGCTGTCGCCCGTGGTGGCGGCGGTGGTGGCGCCGGCGGTGCGGGTGGCGAGATCGTCTCGATCGTCAATCCGCCCAATATCCAGGTCCCGCCTCGCCGCACCTCGGCTCCGCCGGCCGGCGCGGCTTCCACGACCAACTGCCGCAACGACGTCTACAACATCACTCGCGAGTGCGAGCGCCTGCGTCGCTACTACTGGTAAGCGCTTCCCTCGATCGGGAAGGGGCGGTGGGGCAACCCGCCGCCCCTTTTTTTGTGCCGGCGGCGGCGATGCGGGGGCGCTTTCTGGCCCGGTCGTGCCTTCCGGCGTTCCAGGCCGCAGCTCCGCGGCGGGCTGGCGCCCTGATCAACGCCAGGGCATGGACCCAAGGCCGTGCGAAGCGAGCGACCGGCCGCGCGGGATCCGCCAAGCAATCGCTCCCTGCGTGTCATCAGCCCGACGGGGGGCCAGCACCAGCTCATCTGATTCACATCGTACCGAACCTGATTGGCCAACGATGGCGCCCATGGGGCTTCAGCCGAAACCCCCGGCTTCCGATCGGCCCTTGGCCCTGTCCCCGCGGGCGGGAAGGGGGCTTTGACGGCGGTGCTGGTCCTCGCACCGTAGCTAACAGGTTCCGCCCATGGCCGACTGGCACAACATTCACCCCCCTCGGTGGGAGGAGGTCGATCAGCGCGCCAGCGATGATCTGGAGGGGATGGCGTTGCTCCGGCCTCTCTGTCCCCTCGCTCGGCTTTCGGCCGACTCCCCCCGCCGGGAGAAGTGATGCGGCTGAGCGGGCTCCACGCAAAAAAGAGCCCCGGCCTTGAGGCCGGGGCTTTGGCAGTCGGGAGGTCGGGAGAAGTCAGGCTGGGATCACTCGCAGACGCGGATGGTGCGGCGCTCCGGGCCGTAGGGGGTGTCGACCCAGCGGCGGGTCAGGTAGCAGTCGGAAGCGTAGGCGCGGGAGTTGGCGGCGGCGATCGCGCCACCCACGACGATGCCGGTGGCGAGCGCGCCGAAGGCGAAGCCCATGCCGCGGCGGTGGAACGGGCCGGCCTCAGCCTGCGAGGAAACGCCGACCAGCAGGGTGGCGACGGCGACGGTGGCGAGAGCGACGGTCTTGAAACGGTTCATGGTGATATCCCCCAGTTCAGGCGGGGCGCCATGCCCCGGTCTTCCATGGGTCGCGGTGGGCCGGAAAAAGGTTCGAGGCTACCGAAAGTCTTTTGAAGGCGCTTCAGGCGGGCGCGCCCGGCCAGGCGAAGCGTGCCCAGTCCGCCTTTGCCGGCGTCAGCGCGATGCCGCCGGCGGTCACCGCCTCGCCCGCGGCGAGCGCATCGGCGATCCGGTCAAGCCGCACCCGCGCGAGCGCCCGGCCATCAGCCGCCGAGCCCATCATGCCCGCGAGCTTGCCACCGGCCAGCACGTCGAGGCCGTCCATGGGCGCGTGGTCGGCATAGGTGAAGGGCACGACGCGGGTGCGCGCGGTGCCGCGATGCTCCATGCGGCTCACCACCTCCTGGCCGACATAGCAGCCCTTGGCGAAGTCGACGCCGGCGAGCTGGTCCATGTCCGCCTCGTGCGGAAAGGTGTCGCCATAGACGAAGTCGCGGCCGCCCTCGGGGATGCCGAGACGGATGCGGTGGGCCTGATAGCCGGTCGCGTCGGAGAAGGCGCCCAGCGGCAGGGGTGAGATCATGCGCCAGCCGAGCGCGGCATGGCGCGGATCGCGGGCGAGGATGCCGCCGGCTTCCGGCGCGCCGTCGATGCCCCACAGGGCGGTGACGCCGATCTGGTCAGACTGATCCTCGATCGCGACCTTGGCGCGCAGGCGGTAGAAGGTGAGCTTGCGGACGAGATCGGGCACCAGCGCCCGCGGCGCATCGATCAGGAGGCCGCCGCCGATATCGCCCGGCGCGGCGAGCACGAAGAAGTCGACGACGATCTTGCCCTGCGGCGTCAGCAAGGCGCCAAACCGTGCCTCGCCCGGCGCGATCGCCTCGACATTGCAGGTGACCAGGCCCTGCAGGAGCCGCACGGCATCCTCGCCGATGAGCCGGACGACGCCGCGGTCGGGCAGGAATGCGCTCTGCATCGGAATGCCTTTCGCTCGATGCCTTCGTTCGCTTGGCACCGTTGTCGTTCTCCGACATAAGCGAGGCCGCGCCGGGGGCAAGGGCCGGCACGCATGCCGGGAGGATGCCATGCCGAACTACGACGTGATCTACAGGAACGGCACGGTGGTCAACCAGGATGGCCGGGCGAACCGCGACATCGGCGTGACCGGCGGGCGCGTCGCCTTCATCGGCGACTTCGGCCAGGCCTCGGCCGGCGAGATCGTCGATTGCACCGGCCTTCACATCCTGCCCGGCGTGATCGACAGCCAGGTCCATTTCCGCGAGCCCGGCCCGACCCACAAGGAGGACCTGGAATCGGGCTCGCGCGCGGCTGTCATGGGCGGCGTGACCGCGGTCTTCGAGATGCCGAACACCGACCCCCTGACCACCAGCGAGGCGGCGCTCGCCGACAAGGTCGCCCGCGCCACCGACCGGATGCATTGCGACTTCGCCTTCTGGGTCGGCGGCACGCACGAGAATGCCGCCCATGTCGCCGAGCTGGAGCGCCTGCCGGGCGCGGCCGGCATCAAGGTCTTCATGGGCTCCTCCACCGGCTCGCTGCTGGTCGAGGATGACGACGGTGTCGCGTCGATCCTCAGGAACACGCGCCGCCGGTCCGCCTTCCACTCGGAGGACGAGTACCGCTTGCGCGACCGCAAGGGCGAGCGGATCGACGGCGATCCGCGCTCCCACCCCGTCTGGCGCGACGAGATCGCCGCGCTCACCTGCACCGAGCGGCTGGTGACCATCGCGAAGCGCTTCAACGCCAAGATCCACGTCCTGCACATCTCCACCGCCGAGGAGATCGACTACCTGCAGAACCACAAGGACGTCGCCACCTGCGAGGCGACGCCGCATCATCTGACCCTGGTCGCGCCCTACTGCTACGAGCGGCTCGGCACGCTCGCCCAGATGAACCCGCCTGTGCGCGGCGCCCGGGCGCAGGCCGGCATCTGGAAGGGCATCGAGCAGGGCATCGTCGACGTGCTCGGCTCCGACCACGCGCCCCACACGCTGGAGGAGAAGGCCAAGACCTATCCGGCCTCGCCCTCGGGCATGACCGGCGTGCAGACGCTGGTGCCAACCATGCTCGACCATGTGAATGCGGGAAAGCTGACGCTGGAACGCTTCGTGGACCTCTCCAGCCATGGCCCGGCGCGCATCTTCGGCATTGCCGGCAAGGGCCGCATCGCCGCCGGCTATGACGCCGACTTCACCATCGTGGATCTGAAGCGCAAAAAGACCATCACCAATGGCTGGATCGCTTCGAAGAGCCAGTGGACCCCCTATGACGGCAAGGAGGTCACCGGCTGGCCGGTCGGCACCGTCATTCGCGGACGGCGCGTGATGTGGGAGGGCGATCTGGTGGCACCTTCGGGCGGTCGGGCCGTGCGGTTCCAGGACGCGCGGGCGTGAGCGCTACGCCCTCCAACGAGGGATACTCCGCCGAGGCTGACGCGCTCGCGGTCCAATACGAGAGGGTGACCTTCGAGGACGTCCACGGGCCTGTCCTCCATTTTCTGCCGTCCCGACCCGGCCATGCGCTCGATATCGGCGCCGGCACGGGGCGGGACGCGGCAGCGCTCGCGGCCCGTGGCTTCGCCGTGACCGCGGTCGAGCCGACGGCCGAACTGCGGGCGCATGGCGAACGCCTTCACGGCGGCAGCGGCATCCGGTGGCTGGACGATGGCCTGCCCGAGCTCGCAACGGTGCGGGCAGGCGGCAACCGCTACGACCTGATCTTTCTCACCGCTGTCTGGATGCATCTGGACGAGGGCGAGCGCGCCATCGCCATGGAACGCCTTGCCGATCTCGCCGCGCCCGCCGCGCGCATCTTCATGACATTGCGCCACGGGCCGGTGCCGGAGGGGCGCCGGATGTTCGACGTGTCGGCCGCCGAGACGGTCGCGCTCGCGGCGCTTCACGGGCTTCGCCCCGTCCACGAAAGCGCCGCGCCCGACATGCTGGGGCGACCGGACGTGAGCTGGACCTATCTCGTGCTGGAGCGGCCGGCCTGAGCCTATTCGCCCGCCAGGAAGAAGTGCAGCGTGCCGTCCGGGCCGATGCCGAGCCGCCAGAATACCCAGGCATTCAGCGTCCGCATGTCGCGCACGTCCTGCGCGGTCATCAGCCGGTAGAGGTCGACCGACTGCTGCGGCGTCAGCCGGTCCAGTGGCACATGGGCGAGATAGGGCCAGACATACATTTCCTGCGGCGTGCCCTTGTTGATGAGCGCCGCCGGCAGGTCGAGGATGTTCAGGAGGATCGCCAGGATCTCGTGGCCGTTGCCATCGCCGGAGGCCTGTTTCCAGAAGGCGATGGGATCGCGCTCGCCCCCGCGCGTGAACACCGGCTGGGTCTCGTTGGTCTGGAACACGATGCCGAGCCGCTCGATATTGCCGGACTTGGCCGCAAGGATCAGCTTCTCGCGCATCGATCCCACGCGCTCGCGCAGATCCTCGTTGTCCGGGAGGATGTCGATGGAGACCGGCGGGCGGGGCGCCGGGCGGGCCGGTGACGCCGCCGGTGGCGTCTGCTGCGCGCTGCGCGGCTGGGGCTGGGCAGGCGAGGTTGCGGGGGACTGGGGCGGGGCCGGCGCTGCGCCCGGCTGGGCATCGCCCGCGCGCGGTGTCACGTCGCGGATCGACGGGCGGATGATGGTCGACGAGCCGGAGAGCTGGGGATCGGGCAGGCGGTGCCGGTCTGCCGGCATGATCTGCGCCACCGCGACGCCGAGCGCCACGGTGGAGACGAGCCCTGCCAGCAATGCGGTTCTGCGCGGGGTCACGTCAGCCTCGCGGGGCTTGGTTCAATGCGACGAGCGGTCCACGGTGAACTCGCCGTTGCGCACGCGCTCGGCGAGCCGCTCGGCGAAGACGGCCGAGGCCTCCTCGCCATAGGTGGCGACCATTTCGACGAAGGAGGCGAACAGCGCGGCCTGGGCAATGCAGTCGGTGTCGAGCCCGTCAAGGCGCGCTTCGGCGAAGGCCTCGGACACATAGCCCATGGCAGCCTGGCGCTGGTCTTCGGCCTCCACCGCACGGGCGGCAGTCGCGGGTAGGAAATGCATCATGGCGTCCACGTCGGGCCCGTTGGTCGGCCTTGCCCCATTCCGAAAACCCTACCATGGGCACCGCGACCATCGAGCCAATTCTGACCGGAAGGTTAACGCCGGGGAATAAATCCGGGACGTTCCCGGAATGACACGATCGCCGGACCTTCGATGCCCGTTCAGTTCACGTAGCGGCTGCTGATGTCGACCACGATGCGACGGCCTTCGTCGACATAGCGGTGGGTGGCGAGCCGGGCGGCATCCGTGCAAGTGCGGTGGGTTTGCTCGAAGCCGGCATAGCCTCGGTTGAAGCTCTGGGTCAGCCGCTCCCGCCGCTCGCCGCCGGCTGCCTCCGCGTCGAGCAAGGCCTGCATCTCGCGCCGCCAGGCGCCCGTCTCGGGCGCGCGGCAGAGGGTCCTGAGGTAGTGCAGCGCTCCCATGATCTCGGCAAGGCGCAGCAGCTGCGGCTCATAGGGCGCCTGGAGAACGATCGCGGGCGGCGGTGGAACGGCGGCGGGCGTCGCCGGACGCTGCGCCTGGGCCCATGCCGGCGCGGGCAGCAGCACGATCGCGAGGGCGGCGAAGAGCCTCTTCATGGTCGAGATATGAGCGAGAGGCGCGCCGCGTGCAACCGAAAGCCGGGGAAGGGTTGACGGGCGGAGCTAGCTGCCGATCACCTTGAACGCCGCCTCAACCACCTCGCCGAGCCCTTCGGTGGTCGGCAGGTGGCCGAGCTCATCGCGCGTCACCCAGCGGATAGCGGCGGCCTCCGGCCCTGTCGTACCCTCGCCCGAGACCCAGCGGGCGGCGAAGGTGACCACCACGAAGTGCCGGGCGATTCGCCCCCCATCGTCCCGGGCGATGATGTCCCGGTGACCGCAGATGGCGACAGGGGAGGCGATGACGCCGACTTCCTCCATCAGCTCCCGCGCCGCGCCTTCCATCAGCGTCTCGCCAAGCTCCACCAGTCCGCCCGGCAGGCTGTAGAGGCCGGCGCCCGGCGCGTTGGCGCGCTCGGCGACGAGGATGCGCCCGCCGCGGATCACTGCGGTCGATACGGCGAGGATGGGGCGGGCAGGATAGGAGCGGTCGGGATGGTTGGGAGCGGACATGGCGTCCGGATCAGCGCGTCATCAGGGCGTCGATGGCGTCCTGCGCCGAGGCCGGTTCGAGCAGGTCCTCGTCCTCGTCGATCACCGCGTTCATCAGCCCGGCGGCGCGCGCGGCGAGGTGCTTCAGCCGGTCCGCCGCTTCTTCCGCGATGAAGCCGGCGACGGCGGTCGGCCCCTGCTCGGAGAGCTGATCGATCGTGTCCAGCATGATCTGGTTCATCTCGTCGACGATGGCGAGGAAGCGCCGCCGCGAGACGACCGGGGCCTGTGCGAAGGCCTCCAGGACCAGTTCCTTGTCGCGGTAGTTGGAGCGGATGAAGTGCTCCTCGTAGCTTGCCGGCTGCCAGGCCACGACATCCTCGATGCAGTCCGGCATGGACGGCACGAGTTCGAGCAGCATGATGACTTCGTTGAAATGGTTGAGATAGTCGGTCGCGAGTTTCGTTTCCGGATGGATGTTGGCCGCGCGCAGACGCTCGGGCGTCAGCACGGGTGGCGCATCCTGGAGAACGTCTTCGAGCATTGGGATGTGATAGCCCCGGAATCTGTCACAATGAGCCATGGCCACGGTGAAAGAAGGCTTAAGCGCCGGTACTCCGCAGCCGCCTGTTTGACGTTACGTGAGGGGTCGGCCCGATGTGCGGGCGCTACGCGATCATGATGCCGCCGGAGGCGATGCGGGACGTCTTCCGCTACGATGACCAGCCGAACTTTCCGCCGCGCTACAACATCGCCCCGACGCAGCCGGTGCCGGTCGTGACCATCGACCAGGGCAGGCGGCGTTTCGTGCTGATGCGCTGGGGCTTCATCCCCGGCTGGGTGAAGGATCCGAAGGAGTTCCCGCTGGTCTTCAACATCCGCTCCGAGGGCGCGCGCGAAAAGCCCTCGTTCCGCGCCGCCTTCCTGCGCCGGCGGGCACTGATGCCGGCGGATGCCTTCTATGAGTGGCACCGCGTCGGCAAGACCTCGACGCCGCATATGGCGCGGCGACCGGACGGCGCGCCCTTCGGCTTCCCGGCGCTGTGGGAGACCTGGACCTCGCCCGACGGTTCCGAGGTCGACACGGCAGCCCTTATCACGGGCCCGGCGGAGGGGCCGATGGCGGCAATCCATCACCGCACGCCGGTCATCCTCGATCCCGCCAACTGGAACGAGTGGCTCGACCCGGACACGACCACCGAGCGCGCCGAGGCGCTGCTCCGGCCTCCGATCCAGGCCGAACTGGAACTGGTCCGCATCGGGCCGGCGGTCAACAAGGTGGCCAATGATGGCCCGGAGGTTCAGGCGCCGGCGGGAGAGGCGTTGATCGTCGAGGCCGTGCCGGCCAAGCCGAAGCGACAGGCGCCAAAGCCGAAGGACGAAGGCGGCGGGCAGGGGAGTTTGTTCTGAAGCCGCTCAGTCCCGACAATACCTATGGTCAAAGCCGATCTGGGAAGAGTTGCCCCCCGCTCGCTGCATCTCGAAGATGCACCGCGCGATCTCGTTCGCATTGATGAGCCGCACCTCCTGACCTCTCTGCGCGTTGGCTTCCGAGATCGGATGTATCGGCTTAAATGCGATCACAACCAGGCAGGTCGCGATGACCGTAAGAATGAGCTCGCCGTACCAATCTATGATCATTGCTGCCTCCTTGGCGACAGCGCTATCGATTGGGTTGTGTTCATGTCAACTGCAACCAAAATCTCAGAGTACCTTGCCCGGGTTCATGATGCCCTTTGGGTCAAGCACGGCCTTCACCGCCCGCATGATCTCCATGGCCACAGGGTCCTTCACGCCGGGCAACAGGTCGCGCTTCATCCGGCCGATGCCGTGTTCGGCAGAGATCGACCCGCCATACCTGCCGACAATGCCGTGGACCAGCGTCTGTGCCTCGTCCCAGAGCGCCAGGAACGCCGCCCTGTCCATGCCGACGGGCTGGCTGATATTGTAGTGGATGTTGCCGTCGCCGAGATGGCCGAAGGGCACGGGACGGCAGCCGGGGATGAGCGCCTCGCAGGCCGGCACGGCCTCAGCGATGAAGGCGGGCACGGAGGCGACCGGCACCGAGACGTCGTGCTTGATCGAGCCGCCCTCCAGCTTCTGCACCTCGCTCATGCCCTCGCGCAGCCGCCAGAAGGCGTTGCGCTGGTCGATCGTGTCGGCGAGCGCGGCATCGGTGACGATGCCCTCGTCGAAGCCGGTGGCGAGAATTTCCTCCAGCGTCTCGCGCAGGCCCGCGGCCGAGGCGGTGGAGAGCTCCATCAGCACGTACCACGGCGAGGGCTCGCTCAACGGGTCACGCGCGCCGGCGAGGTGCTTCAGCACAAAGCCGAACAGGTTGCGCGGCATCAGCTCGAAGCCCGTGACCGACGGCCCGGCCTTTTCCTGCGCGCGGTTGAGGAGGGTCAGCGCCGCCGTGGGCGAGGGCACCGCGACCCAGGCGGCCTCGACCGAGCGCGGCGCGGGAAAGAGCTTCAGCACGGCCGCCGTGATGACGCCGAGCGTGCCTTCCGCGCCCATGAACAGGTGCTTCAGGTCGTAGCCGGTATTGTCCTTCTTCAGCGTCTGCAGTCCGTGCCAGATGCGGCCGTCCGCCAGCACCACCTCAAGGCCCAGCACGAGGTCGCGCGCCATGCCGTAGGCGACCGCCTGGGTGCCCCCGGCATTGGTCGAGAGGTTGCCGCCGATGGTGCAGGAGCCCTTCGACCCGATGTTCAGCGGGAACAGGCGATTGGCCTGAAGTGCCGCCTCCTGCGCCTGCTGCAACGTCACGCCGGCATCGACCGTCATCGTATTGCCGCTCGCATCGACCGCCCGCACGCGGTTCAGCCGGTTCAGCGACAGCACGATCTCGGCGCCGGCCTCATAGGGCACATGGCCGCCGACGAGGCCGGTCGCGCCACCTTGCGGCACGACGGGCGTTCCGGTCTCGCTGGCGAGCGCCATGACCGCCGCGACCTCGTCCGTCGAGCCGGGCCGCACCACCAGCGAGGTGCGGCCATGGTAGAGGCCGCGGTCGTCGTGAAGGTAGGGCGCCTGGTCGGCCGGGTCGGTGAGCGCGTAGCGCGTGCCCACGATATCGGCGAAGCGCTGGATCAGCGCGGACGGCAGGGGCGGGGCGAGCGCTGTGGCTGGCTTCGGCAGGGGCATGGCGGGCGGGTGGTCCTTGGGCGTTGCGTCTATTCAGCCGCGCCGGGCCGCAGCGTCAACCGGCGGGGCGGGAATGGCTGGGGTGAACCGGCCCGTGCGAATTGATCCGCGCGCCGGGGATCAGGCCTTTCGCCGGCGCGCTATCGCGCCTATCTTCCGCAGTGGAGCTGCGACGTTTGTCTGGGCACAAATTCCCCGGGGCCTTATCGATCTCACGGGAGCTGTCCCTGTCCTTGACCGTGGTCTTGGGTACACGGCGCCCACCTACTTAGGTAGGTTCCCGGGATCGCTTGTCCGACGGCGAAGCGGCTCCACTTTCCCGATTTCATCCGGCATGCCTCCCCGTTCCCGCGCCTGACAGGCCGGGGCTTGAGGTTGTCGATCCCCGGTCCTTCCTTCCGAAAGGCACGAGGGGTGAAGCGCCGTCAGGCGCGGAGGCGGAACGCCGCCTCCTGTGGTTCCGCGAGGCGTGCCCCGCGGGACCGGACTTCGGATCGCCGAAGCCCGCCGGCTCGCGTCCGGGCGGTGCCTCCAGTTCCAGCCCGGATGCTTGATCCGGGCCCACTGAAAACGCCCGCACGCGAGCCGGCGCGCCTCACGGCGCTTCACCGCGGCATTTGCGTCATCCGGGTCCGCGCTTCCGGGGCGTGAGGACAAGAGACGGGTGGCCGGTAAGGACCTTGAACCTCGCCTCCCCAGCGGCGGTCTCCGGGGGATTACCGCCCCCGTTGGAAACCGCGGCCGTTGCGGGACACAAGGGCTTATCGCCCCGGTCCCGTCCGGCGAAATGGTTGCCCACCCCGCCGGCTCCTCTCGCCCGCCTGGCGATGCTCCTCGCGCAACGGTCACCCCCGGCGCTGTGGCGCCTGAAGGCCCGAAGGGGCGGATGTCCCGGCGACGCCCCGGCGCTTCGGCTGGTGAAGCCTCCACGACGGGGAACCGCCCCTCCGCCCCTTCGTCCACACCACCGGACGATGCCTCGACAGGGCAGAAGGTCGGACGAGGATGAAGGAGGATCGGGGGATGGGGATAAGTTGGCGGCCCGGATTCTGTCAGCAGGGCGAAAAGGCACGGCAGATCAGAGGTTTGGCGGGAGAGGAGTTGCTAAAGGGGCGTAGAGTTATCCCCGTCTGGAGGCGCTGCGCCGTCCGAACCCTCTCCCCTCGCGGGAGAGGGTGCCTGCGTCAGCAGGCGGGTGAGGGGGATGGCTTGCACTTACCCCCTCATCCGGCGCCCATAGCATCGAGCGAACGCGAGATGCGTTCGCCTCTCGCTATGCGGCGCCACCTTCTCCCACGAGGGGAGAAGGATCGCAGCGCGTCAGGCGGCGCCCTTCCCCCTCCAGGGGAGGGTGAAGGCGGAGGCGCGACACCACCTCTCCCCGGCGGGGAGAGGTCGGCTGCGCCAGCAGCCGGGAGAGGGGGGCAAGACCTCTCAAGCAAGCACTCTCCCCCCTCACCCGATCCTCGGCTGTCGCCTCGGCTCGGCCTCTCCCCGCCGGGGAGAGGCGGGCGGCGGCGCGGACGAGACAGCGAACAAACCCTCTCCCCTGCCTTCGGCGGACCTCCCTCCGTCGGGGTGAGGTGATAGGGTGCGCCAGCGAGAATGCAGCGACAGATGCCCCACCCGATGAATGCTCCCTCCAAATCCGCCCTGCGCGAGGCCGCGCTCGCCCGGCGCGATGCGCTCGATCCCGCCTTCCGCATCGAGGCGGCGCTGCTGATCGCCGAGGCCTTTCCGCTCGACCGCATCCCGGTCGCGGGGCGCCTCGTCTCCGGCTTCCTGCCCATCCAGTCCGAGATCGACGCCCGCCCGCTGATGGATCGCCTGCGGGTCGCCGGCGCGCGGCTGGCGCTGCCCGCTTTCCCCGACCGCAAAGGCCCGATGGTGTTCCGCGAGCTCACCCGCGGCGCCAAACTCGTGCCCATGGGCTTCGGCACCTTCGGACCCGGCCCGGAAGCGGCCGAGGTCGATCCGGACATCCTGCTGACCCCGCTCGCCGCCTTCGACAGGGCGGGCCACCGCATCGGCTATGGCAAGGGGCACTACGACCAGGCGCTGGCCCGGCTCGACCGGATCGCGCCGCGCATCGCTGTGGGCATCGCCTTTGCCGTGCAGGAGGTTGACGCCGTGCCGCATGAGCCGCATGACCGCAGGCTCGATTTCCTCCTCACCGAGACCGGTTTCAGGACTTTCTGATGCGCCTCCTTTTCCTCGGCGATGTCGTCGGCAAGTCCGGCCGGACCGCCGTCACCGAACGGCTCCCCGGCCTGGTCGCCGACCTCAAGCTGGATTGCGTCGTCATCAACGGCGAGAATTCCGCCCATGGCTTCGGCATCACCGAGGCGATCTACCAGGAGCTGCTGGATGCCGGCGCCGACTGCGTCACGCTCGGCAACCATTCCTGGGACCAGCGCGAGGCCCTCGTTTTCATCGACCGCGCGCCGAAGCTGGTGCGCCCGGCCAACTACCCGCCGGGCACGCCCGGGCGCGGCGCGGCGATGATCACCACAAGGGGCGGTGCGCAGGTGCTGGTCATCAACGTCATGGGCCGCCTGTTCATGGACCCGCTGGACGACCCCTTCGTCGCGGTGGAACGCGAGGTGGAGGCCGCCCCCCTCGGCCGGGTGGCGGATGCCATCGTCATCGACGTCCACGCCGAGGCGACCTCGGAGAAGAACGCCTTCGGCCACATCTTCGACGGCCGCGTCTCGCTGGTGGTTGGCACCCACACCCATATCCCGACCTCGGACCACCGCATCCTCAGGGGTGGCACGGCCTACCAGACCGATATCGGCATGTGCGGCGATTACGACTCGGTCATCGGCATGGACAAGACCGAGCCGCTGCGCCGCATGCGCGAGAAGACGCCGGGCGGCAAGCTGGAGCCGGCGGGCGGCGAGGCGACGCTGTCGGGCATCGTCGTCGAGATTGGCGCCAACGGGCTGGCGACCTCGGCCAGGGCGCTCAGGGTCGGCGGCGTGCTGGAGCAGACGCTCCCATGATGGGCTGAAGCCTGGAGCGCCCGCCCTGTCACGAACTCGTGCGCGCCCGTTGTCGATTCCCTGATCGGACGACGCATCCGCAATCTCGCCGCGGGGTTTCCCGATACGTCCCGCGCCTTGACGCGGACGCGCTGCCGTATATCCGGCGCGCAATGGTGGAGAACGCCATGAGTACCTTTCAACGTCGCGAGTTTCTGACCTTTCTCGGAGCCTCCGTGATCGCTCTGCCGGCGGTTTCGGCCCCCGCATTTGCCCAGCGTACGCCGATGGTCGGCGGCGCGGCGATGCTGCCGAGCCGGACCATCGTCGAGAACGCGGTCAATTCCCGCGATCACACCACGCTGGTCGCGGCCGTCCAGGCCGCCGGCCTCGTGCCGACCCTTTCCGGTGCCGGCCCGTTCACCGTCTTCGCGCCGACAAATGCCGCCTTCAGCCGCCTTCCGCGTGGCACGGTGCAGACGCTGCTGCGGCCCGAGAACAAGGCCATGCTCACCGCCGCGCTCACCTATCATGTGGTGGCCGGCAAATTCTCTGCGGCGACGCTGATGACCCAGGCCGCCGCGAACGGCGGCCGGACGACCCTGCGGACGGTGGCCGGGGGGACCCTCACCGTCACGCCTGCCGCGGGGGGCCGCGGCCTCAACGTCACCGATGCGAAGGGCGGCACGGCGCGTATCACCATCGCCGACGTCAACCAGTCGAACGGCGTCATTCACGTCGTCAACCGCGTGCTGATGATGTGATGGCGCTGGAGCGCCTCTGAAGGGCTGCCGACGCGGCGGCGCAACCTCTCCCCCGACCATCCGGTCAGGAAACGGACTGCGTCGCTGCGTCGGACTTCTTGACCCTTTGGGGCATCCCGCCTAATCGGCTGGCATGTCGCACAACACTTTCGGCCACCTGTTCCGCGTCACCACCTTCGGCGAGAGCCACGGGGTGGCGCTCGGCTGCGTGGTCGACGGCTGCCCGCCGCTGATCCCGCTTACCGCAGAGGATATCCAGGCCGACCTCGACCGCCGCAAGCCCGGCACCTCGCGCTTCACCACCCAGCGCCGCGAGGCGGACGAGGTGAAGATCCTCTCCGGCGTGATGACCAATGAGGATGGCGTGCAGGTGACCACCGGCACGCCGATCGCGCTGGTCATCGAGAACACCGACCAGCGCTCGAAGGACTATTCCGACATCAAGGACAAGTTCCGCCCGGGACATGCGGACTTCACCTACGACGCCAAATACGGGATCCGCGACTATCGCGGCGGCGGCCGTGCCTCGGCGCGCGAGACGGCGGCCAGGGTCGCCGCCGGTGCCATCGCCCGCAAGATCGTGCCCGGCCTCGTCGTGCGCGGCGCGCTGGTGCAGATGGGCCCGCACGCCATCGACCGCGACAAGTGGGACTGGGCGGAGATCGGCAACAACCCGTTCTTCTGCCCGGATGCCGCCAAGGCGGCCTTCTTCGAGACCTATCTCGACGGCATCCGCAAGTCCGGCTCCTCCATCGGCGCGGTGCTGGAAGTGGTCGCCGAAGGCGTTCCGGCCGGTCTCGGCGCGCCCATCTACGCCAAGCTCGATGCGGAGATCGCCTCGGCCCTGATGGGCATCAATGCAGTGAAGGGCGTCGAGATCGGCGCCGGCTTCGGCGCGGCCGAACTCACCGGCGAAGAGAATGCCGACCAGATCCGCATGGGCAATGACGGCAAGCCGCTGTTCCTGTCGAACCATGCCGGCGGCATCCTCGGCGGCATCTCGACGGGCCAGCCGATCGTCGCGCGTTTCGCGGTGAAGCCGACCTCGTCGATCCTCACCCCGCGCCTGACCATCGACAAAAGTGGCGGCGAGACCGACATCATGACCAAGGGCCGTCACGACCCCTGCGTCGGCATCCGCGCCGTGCCGGTGGGCGAGGCCATGGTCGCCTGTGTCATCGCCGACCACTATCTTAGGCATCGCGGCCAGAACGGGTAGGGCTGCCATCACCCTCCCCTGGAGGGGGAGGGTCGGCGGCCGAAGGCCGACGGGGTGGGGTGCATTGCCTCGGCCTCGCGCACCCCACCCCGATCTCGCCCTGCTCGATCGACCCTCCCCCTGCAGGGGAGGGTGAAGATATCGCCGAGCATTCACCTCAGCCGAAATGCAGAGCAGATATCCTGCAATTTCAGTTTGACTGAAAATCACCTCGCGCCCATCTTCCCCCCATGAAGCTCGATATCTGGCTTGCCCGCGCCGGCATCACCCGGCTCGCCTTCGCGAAGAGCCTCGGTGTTTCGCCGGGCACGATCACCGCGCTGTGCAACGGCGAGACGCCCTGGATGTCGCGCGACACGGCCGAGCGGATCGCCGAACTGACCCACGGCGCCGTCACCCCCAATGATTTCATCGGCCTCAAGGGGCCGCGCGACGAGGAGAGAGCCATGCTGGAAGCCACCGAGCGCGTGAAGGCGGCCCTCGACGCCTTCGCAAAGGGCCAGATCGTGGTCGTCACCGACGACGACGATCGCGAGAATGAGGGCGACCTGATCGTCGCCGCCTCGCTCTGCACGCCCGAGCAGATGGCGTTCATCGTGCGCTACACCTCCGGCATCGTGTGCACGCCACTGACGGTCGCGGAGGCGCAGCGCCTACGCCTCGACCCCATGGTCTCCTCGAACGACTCGCCGCACGGCACGGCCTTTACGGTGTCGGTGGACTACCGCCACGGCACCACCACCGGCATCTCGGCCGATGACCGCACCGCCACTGTGCGGGCGCTCGCCAACCCGAATGTCGGCGCCGTCGATTTCGTCCGTCCCGGCCACATCTTCCCGCTGATCGCCAAGGATGGCGGCGTGCTCATGCGCTCCGGCCATACGGAGGCGGCGGTCGACCTCTGCAAGCTCGCAGGGCTGCCGCCCATCGGCGTCATCTGCGAACTGGTCAACGACGATGGCACGGTCACGCGCGGGCCGCAGGTGACCGCCTTCGCCGAGAAGCACGGCCTCGTCATGGTGTCGGTCGCCGACCTCATCAAATACCGGCAGGCCCGCGACAAGCTGGTCGAGCGCGCCGGCGAGTTCACCGTCGAGACGCCCTATGGGCCGGCGCGCGGCATCGCCTACCGCACGCCCTACGACCGGGTCGAGCACCTCGCCGTGGTCTTCGGCGAGATCGACGATGCCGGCCCAACACTGGTGCGCCTCCACCGCGAGACCGTGCTGCGCGACGTATTCGGCAAGAACCGCTCGACCGACTGCGCCATGAAAATGCTGGCCGAAAAGGGCGGCGTGCTGATCTACCTGCGCGATGGCACGGCCGGCGTGCCGACCCAGTCGCTCGCGGCCTCCGCGCCCGCGCCGGACATCCACGAGAGCCACGGCTCGGCCAAGATGCGCGACGACCAGTGGCGGGAGATCGGCCTCGGTGCGCAGATCCTGCGTGACCTCGGCGCCAACCAGATCAGGCTGCTGGCCTCCAAGACCCGCCATTATGTCGGGCTTGGCGGTTTCGGCATCGAGATCAAGTCGACGGAGATGCTGGAAGTCTGACGAGGACGGCGCGCCGGATTTTGTCATGCCCGGGCTTGGCCCGGGCATCCACGACTCTTCTTCATCGACGTGTTCAAGGCGTGAATGGCCGGGACAAGCCCGGCCATGACGGCAGGGTGACGTTCTACGTTTTCAGCGGCCCGTAGGTCGCGCCCGCCGGCGGCGCGATCCCCTCCGGCACGAAGAAGTCGGGCGCCAGCGGCTTCGTCGGGTCGATCCGGTAGCCGTCGAAATCGGTGACGCCCTCGCCGGCGAGGAAGGTGTCGTCGATCAGGAAGTTGCCGGTGAAACTCGACGGCTTCGAGAAGATCGCATGGGCGGCGTCCGCCAGGATCTCGGGCGAGCGGCTCATGGCCATCAGGTTGTCGCCGCCGAGCAGGTTGCGGATCGCCGAGGTGGCGATGGTGGTGCGTGGCCACAGCGCATTGACGCCGACCTGCCCCTTCAGCTCGCCGGACAGGCCGAGCATGACGAGGCTCATGCCGAACTTCGCCATGGAATAGCCGGTGGAACTGGCGAACCACTTGACGTTCATGTCGAGCGGCGGCGACAGCGACAGGATATGCGGATTGCGGCCGGCGGCCGCGCTCGCCTTCAGGTGCGGCAGCGCGCATTTCGAGGTCAGGTAGGTGCCGCGCGCATTGACCTGGTGCATCAGGTCGAAGCGCTTCATGTCGAGCTTCTCGACCGTGGCGAGGTTGATCGCCGAGGCATTGTTCACGACGATGTCGAGGCCGCCGAACCTGTCCACGGCCTTCGCCACGGCGTCGGCGACGCTCTCCTCCTCGCGCACGTCGACCACCAGCGGCAATGCCTTGCCGCCGGCCGTCTCGATCTCCTCGGCCGCCGAATAGATCGTGCCGGGCAGCTTCGGGTGCGCCGTCTCGGTCTTGGCGGCCACGACGATGTTGGCGCCGTCGCGGGCGGCGCGCAGCGCGATGGCGAGGCCGATGCCACGCGAGGCCCCGGTGATGAACAGCGTCTTGCCGTTGAGGCTCATGGCGGTCTCCCTGTGGTGGGCAGTCCTACTTCCGCGTCATGAAGGCCATGAACGCCTGCTTCGCCTCGTCGCCCCTGAGGAGCTGCGCGAACAGCGCGCCTTCCTCGTCCATGCGCGCGCGGGTCTCTTCCGAGCCCTTGCGCAGCAGCCGGCGCGTGTGGGCGAGCGCATGCGGCGGCTTCGACGCGAGCTTTGCCGCGGCCGCCAGCGCCTTCGCCTCCAGTTCATCCGGCGTCACGACGGCGTTCACCAGGCCGATCGCCTCGGCCTCCGCCGCGCCGAAGGGCTCGGCCAGCATGATGTACTCGGTCGCCTTCTTGATGCCGGCAAGGCGCGGGAACAGCAGCGAGGAGGCGGCCTCCGGCACGAGGCCGAGATCGACGAAGGGCATGCGGAACATGGCATTCGGGCTCGCATAGGCGAGATCCATGTGCAGCATCAGCGTGGTGCCCACCCCGATGGCGAGCCCGTCCACGGCGGCGATCATCGGCACTTCGACGGTCGCCAGCGCCTTGATGAAGTCGCCGGCCGGCGAACCGGTGGCCCCGCTGCCCGCGCGCTGCACGAAATCGGCGATGTCGTTGCCGGAGGTGAAGACGCCGGGCCCGCCGGCGAACACCACCGCACGGGTGCCCTCGGCCGCCGCGTTCTCGATCACCCCACGCATGGTGTCGTACATGGCGCCGGTCAGCGCGTTCTTCTTGTCGAGCCGGGTCATGCGCACCAGCACCACGCCGTTGTCATGGCGGGTGATCGTGACGTGGTCGGTGGTGGCCTTGGCAGCGATGCCGTCCATCGGGGAAACCTTCAGCTTGCGAGCGGGATGTCGAGGTGGGTGATGCTGGTGCCACCTGAGACGACGCTCTCGGCAAGGCCGGGCGCGGCGGTGGCGAGGTTCTCGGCGAAGAAGCGGGCAAGGCCCACGGCCTCGGCGCGGACGATGTCCGAACCGCCATTGGCGCGGGCAGCCAGTGCCTTCTCGGCCAGCGAGGTGCCGCCGAGCGCGAGGCCGAACAGCCGCGCATAGGGCGTCGCGCCCGCCTGCGCGTCCGCCGGGTCGGACGTCAGCGCCGCCAGAAGGTGCTTCGTCGCACGGGCGAGCCCGTCGACGGCTTCGCCGAGCCGCAGCGCGGTCAGGCCGAAATCGGCGGCGTTGGTGCCGGCGACATCGGCGATGATCTGGCGCATGCGGGCGATCTCGGCATCGACCAGCGCGCCGCCCTCGATGCCGATCTTGCGGCTGACGAGATCGATGGCCTGGATGCCGTTGGTCCCCTCGTAAATGGCGTAGATGCGCGCGTCGCGCATGTGCTGAGCGGCGCCCGTCTCCTCGACGAAGCCCATGCCGCCATGGACCTGCACGCCGAGGGAGGTGACCTCGTTGCCGATATCTGTGGAGAAGGCCTTGGCGATGGGGGTGAGCAGCGAGGCACGGGCGTTGCCAGCCTTCCGCTCCTCCTCGGTCTTGCCGAGATGGGCGCGGTCGAGTTCGGCCGCCAGCCGGTAGCAGATGGCGCGCGACGCCCGCGTATAGGCGCGCATCGTTGCGAGCATGCGCTTGACGTCCGGATGCTCGATGATCGCGCTGGTGCCCTCGGTCTTCGACCCCGGCGCCTTGCCCTGCCGACGCTCGGCCGCGAAGGCCACCGCCTGCTGGGTCGCGCGCTCGGCGATGGCGACGCCCTGTAGGGCGACCGCCAGGCGGGCATTGTTCATCATCGTGAACATGGCCATGAGCCCGCGGTTCTCCTCGCCAACCAGCCAGCCGACCGCGCCGCCCTTGTCGCCATAGACCATGGTGCAGGTGGGCGAGCCGTGGATGCCCAGCTTGTGCTCGATGGAATGGCAGCGCACGTCGTTGCGCTCGGCCAGCGAACCGTCGTCGTTGACGAGGAACTTCGGCACGATGAACAGAGAGATGCCCCTGGTGCCGGCCGGGGCGTCGGGCAGGCGCGCCAGCACGAGGTGGATGATGTTCTCGGTGAGGTCGTGCTCGCCGTAGGTGATGAAGATCTTCGAGCCGGTGATGCGGTAGGTGCCGTCGCTTTCGCGGGTGGCGCGGGTGCGCACGCCCGACAGGTCCGAACCGGCCGAGGGCTCGGTCAGGTTCATCGTGCCGGTCCATTCGCCGGAGATCATCTTCGGCAGATACTTGGCCTTGAGCGCGTCGGAGGCATGGGCCGTGATCGCCTCGATCGCGCCCTGCGTCAGCACCGTTCCGACGCCGAAAGCGCCAGAGGCCGCGTTCCACATTTCGGTGCAGGCGGAATTGATCACGCAGGGCAGGGCCTGACCGCCATAGTCGGCATCGGCCATCAGCCCGTTCCAGCCGGCGGCGGCCCAGTCCGTATAGACCTCCTTCCAGCCCGGCGCGGTGGTCACCTGGCCGTCCTTGAACGGCGTGCCGTGCCTGTCGCCGACCGTGTTCAGGGGCGCGATCCGGTCGGCGGCGAATTTGCCGGCCTCCTCCAGGATCGCCTTGATGTCCTCGAGGGTGAGGTCGCCGTAGAGCCCTTCCGCAATGGCCGCTTCCAGGCCCGCCGCATCCTTCAGCGTGGCAATGATGTCGGCAACGGGTGCGCGATAGGTCATGGGCTTCCTCCGGTCGGCCGATCTTTAGGTCTGACGCCCCGGCGCGACAAGGATGCCGGAAGGATGACGCAAGGCCTGCCATCGTGCAACAGCACGATAGGGCGGGGTGAGTTTGGCGGCGGACCATGCTAAGCGCCGCGCAATGAGCGTTAGAACCACCCTTCGCCTTGGCTCCGACCCGGCCGGCATTGCCGAAGCCGCGCGCATTTTGCGTGCCGGCGGCCTCGTCGCCTTCCCGACCGAGACGGTCTATGGCCTCGGTGCGGACGCGACCGATGGCCGCGCGGTCGCCGGCATCTACGCGGCCAAGGGCCGGCCGAGCTTCAACCCGCTGATCGCCCATGTCGGCGAGCCGGCCGAGGCGCTGCTTCTGGGTGTCTTTGATCGCCATGCGGCTGCGCTCGCATCGGCCTTCTGGCCGGGCCCGCTGACCCTCGTGGTGCCGATGGGGAGGGAAGCCGGCATTTCCGATCTCGCCCGCGCCGGGCTGGACACGATCGGCCTGCGCGTGCCGAGCCATCCGGTCGCTCGCGCCGTCCTGAGTGCCGTAGGCCGTCCTGTCGCCGCGCCCTCCGCCAATCGCTCGGGTCATGTGAGCCCGACCGCACCCGATCACGTCTTCGCCGATCTCGACGGGCGCATTGATGCTGTCGTCGACGGCGGCTCGACCGAGGTCGGCGTGGAATCCACCATCGTCGCCTGCCTCGGGGACGAACCCGTCCTGCTGCGGCCCGGCGGCGTGTCGCGCGCGGAGATCGAGGCCGTGATCGGCCGACCTCTGGCGGAAGCCTCCGGCGGGACCACGATCGCGCCGGGCATGCTGGCCTCGCACTATGCGCCCAACGCCGCGATCCGCCTCGATGCGGCGGCCCCGCATGCGGGCGAGGCCCTGCTCGCCTTCGGACCAAACGCACCGGCGGGCGCTGTCATGACCTTGAACCTCTCGCCGTCCGGCGACCTTGCCGAAGCTGCGGCCAACCTGTTCGGCCACCTGCGCGCGCTGGACGCCGCCGGCGCCGGGCGTATCGCGGTCATGCCGATCCCGCGGGACGGCCTTGGCGAAGCGATCCGCGACAGGCTGGCGCGGGCGGCCGCGCCGCGCGGCTAGCGCGAGAAGGTCGCGACCAGCTCCACATGCGCCGACCATTTGAACTGGTCGACCGGCGTCACCGTGCCGAGCTTCCATCCCGCAGCGACGAGGATGGCCGCGTCGCGGGCGAAGGTGCCGGGATTGCACGACACCGCGACGATGCGGCCTATATCGGCCTTCGCCATGGCGGTGACCTGCGCCTCCGCGCCGGCCCGGGGCGGATCGAACACGACGGCGTCGAGCCCCTTGATGTCTTTGGCCATGAGCGGGCGGCGGAACAGGTCGCGGGTCTCCGCGCGGATCGGCTTCAGCCCCGAGGCGGTTCGTGTCGCGGCGCCGAGAGCGGCGATGGCGGCGGCATCGGCATCGACCGCATGGACCTTGGCCCGGTGCGCCAGCCGCAGCGTGAACGGGCCGACGCCGCAGAACAGGTCGGCGACCGATTTCGCCTTGCCGACACCGTCGAGCACCAGCCGGGCAAGGGCCTGTTCGCCGGCCTCGGTCGCTTGCAGGAAGGCGCCGGGCGGCAGCGGCGCGCGGATGCCGTCCACGACGATCGCCGGCGGCTCGCGCTGCATGACGAGGTCGCCGTGATTGGTCAGGCGGACGAGACCGGCCGCATTGGCCGCCTCGATCAGGCGGAGACGGTCGCGCTCAGTGAGCCGGCCCGCGCCGCGCAGTTCCATGTCGAGGCCCTGGGCCGCCGCGGTGACCTGGATGTCGAGCGGCTTGTCGACACCCTCGAGCGCGCGGGCGACGAGCCGCGCGACGGGCAGGGCCCTCTCGAGCGAGGGCGCCAGCAGCGGGCAGGCGTCGATGGCGATGATGGCGTGGCTGCGCGCCGTGGCGAAGCCGACCTCGAGGCGCGAGCCGGTTCCCCGGCGGGCATGGAGCGTGACCCGGCGGCGCCCCTCGCCATGGGCGTCGATGGTCGGAGCGATCTCGGCCGCCAGGCCGTGCTGGCGCAGCGCCGTGGCGACGAGATCGCGCTTCCAGTCGAGATAGGGAGCGCTTGCCCAGTGCTGCAGGGCGCAGCCGCCGCAGGTGCCGAAATGCGGGCAGGGCGGGGCGATGCGGTCGGGGCTCGGCGAGACGATGCGCAGGGGCAGGGCGCGCTCGGCATCACCCTCCACCTCGACCACTTCGCGGGGCAGGGTGAAGGGCACGAAGCGGCCGTCGGCGACGCCGTCGCCGCGATGGCCGACATGGGAGATGGTCAGGCGGGTGGTCATCGTTCCACGCGCTTCATTAGATCGCACGAAGCAAGTGCGTCCTTCGAGGCTCGCCATTCAGGCTCGCACCTCAGGATGAGGAGGTTGGTGCATTGCATCGGCGTCGGAAGTGACGGGACAGTCGGACCGCATCTGCCTCGGATGCCAGTTTCCTTCCTCCTCATCCTGAGGTGCGAGGGAGCAAAGCGAGCGAGCCTCGAAGGACGCACTTCGGTCGTGCAAGGCACATATTGGTCCTTCACGGCCTCACCCCATGCATCAGGAACTCGCGGTTGCCGTCGCCGCCGGCGATGGGGCTATCGATCAGCCCGCCGATGCGCCAGCCGAGGCGCTCCGCCTCGGTCCTGATGCCGGCGACCGCCGTCTCGCGCGCAGTGTCGTCCGTCACGATGCCGTTCTTGCCCACATGGGCGCGGCCCACCTCGAACTGCGGCTTCACCAGCGCGATCAGCTCGGCATCGGCGGCCAGCAGGGCCGACACCGCCGGCAGCACCAGCCTGAGCGAGATGAAGCTGACGTCGATGACCGCGAGATCGGGCACGGCCGGAAGATCGGCCGCTGCAAGCTTGCGGATGTCCGTGCCTTCCATCAGCGTTACCCGCGGGTCGCCGCGCAGCGAGGCGTGGAACTGGTCGCGGCCGGTATCGACCGCCGTGACGTGGCGGGCGCCCTCCGTCAGCAGCACATGGGTGAAGCCGCCGGTGGACGAGCCGACATCGAGGCAGGCCCGGTTCATCGGGCGCACCTTGAATGCCTCCAGCGCCTTCGCGAGCTTCATGCCGCCGCGCGACACCCAGGGGTGTGGCGCTTCGGCCGATATTGCGGCGGTCGGGGCGATCTCCTCGGAGGCCTTGCGGACCGGCTTGCCGCCGGCCACGACCAGCCCTGCCGCGATGGCCGCCTGTGCCCTCGCGCGGCTGTCGAAGAAGCCGCGTTCGACGAGGAGAAGATCAGCGCGGCGCCGGCCGGTGCTCACGCCCTGAGTGCGCCGGGCAGCACGGAGGGCACGACCTCGCGGCCCAGCGCCTCGAACACCTTGGCGACGATGCCCTTCGCGTCGAGACCAGCCTTGGCATACATGGCCTCGGGCTTGTCGTGGTCGAGATAGACGTCCGGCAGCACCATCGGGCGCACGCGGCACTTGCCGTCGAGCAGGCCCTTGTCGGCCAGTGCGTGCAGGACGAAGGAGCCGAAGCCGCCGATCGAGCCCTCCTCGACGGTGATCAGCACCTCGTGCTCGCGGGCGAGCCGGGTCACCAGATCGATGTCGAGGGGCTTGGCGAAGCGGGCGTCGGCGACCGTGGTCGAGAGCCCCAGCGCGCCCAACTCCTCGGCGGCCTTGACGCATTCGGAGAGCCGGGTGCCGAGCGACAGCAGCGCGATGCGCGTGCCCTGCCTGACGATGCGGCCCTTGCCGATCTCCAGCGGAACGCCCTCGGCCGGGAGGTCGACGCCCACGCCCTCGCCGCGCGGATAGCGGAACGCGATCGGCCCCTCGTCAAAGGCAGCGGCGGTCGCCACCATATGGACGAGCTCGGCCTCGTCGGCCGCCGCCATGATGGTGAAGCCCGGCAGGCAGCCGAGATAGGCGACGTCGAAGGAGCCGGCATGGGTGGCGCCATCGGCGCCGACAAGCCCGGCGCGATCGATCGGGAAACGCACCGGCAGCTGCTGGATCGAGACGTCGTGGACGACCTGGTCGTAGGCGCGCTGCAGGAAGGTCGAGTAGATCGCGCAGAACGGCTTGTAGCCCTCGCTCGCCAGGCCGGCGGCGAAGGTCACGGCATGCTGCTCGGCGATGCCGACATCGAAGGTGCGGGCGGGAAAGGCCTTCTCGAACAGGTCGATGCCGGTACCGGACGGCATGGCCGCCGTGATCGCCACGACCTTCTCGTCTTTCGCCGCTTCCTTGATCAGGCTCTCGCCGAACACCCTTGTATAGCTCGGCGCATTGGCCTTGGCTTTCACCTGCGCGCCGGTGACGACGTCGAACTTCGCCACCGCGTGCAGCTTGTCCTCGGTCTCTTCGGCCGGGCCGTAACCCTTGCCCTTCTGGGTGACGACATGGATGAGGATCGGTCCGAAATCGGCGTCGCGGACGTTCTTCAGGACCGGCAGCAGGTGGTCGAGATTGTGCCCGTCGATGGGGCCGACATAGTAGAAGCCGAGCTCCTCGAACAGCGTGCCGCCGGTGACGAAGCCCCGCGCATGCTCCACGGCGCGGGTGACCGTCCGGTCGATGGTCTTGCCGAGCCGTTTGGTGAGCTGTTTGCCGATGTCGCGCAGCTTCAGATAGGTCTTGCCCGAGGCGAGCCGCGCCAGATAGGCCGACATTGCGCCGACCGGCGGGGCGATCGACATGTCGTTGTCGTTGAGGACGACGATCAGCCGTTCATGCCGCGCGCCGGCATTGTTCATGGCTTCATAGGCCATGCCGGCGGACATGGCGCCGTCGCCGATCACCGCGATGACGTGGTTCTTTTTTGCCGATAGGTCGCGGGCGACCGCCATGCCGAGGCCGGCCGAGATCGAGGTCGACGAATGGGCGGCACCGAACGGGTCGAACGCGCTTTCGGATCGTTTGGTGAAGCCGGACAGGCCGCCGCCCTGCCGCAGCGTGCGGATGCGGTCGCGCCGGCCGGTCAGAATCTTGTGCGGATAGGCCTGGTGGCCGACGTCCCAGATGATCCGGTCGTCGGGCGTATTGAACACATAGTGCAGGGCGGTGGTCAGCTCGACGACACCGAGGCCGGCGCCCAGATGCCCGCCGGTGACCGAAACCGCCGCGATGGTCTCGGCGCGCAACTCGTCGGCAACCTGCTTCACCTGCGATTCCGGCAGTTTGCGGAGGTCCGAAGGAATGCGGATCTGGTCGAGGAGGGGCGTTGCGGGGCGGTCTGTCACTCGTGTCACCGGCTGCGGGGCGGGACGCTTCTGATGCTGGCGCGAAGGGCCGAGGGGTACACCAGCGAGGTAATGGGCGCAATGCAGCAGGGGCAGGGCGGCTTATTGGCGCAGGCAGGGCAGCATGAGAGCCCTGCCGTCAGGCCGCCTTCGGGGCGCGGTTCCAGGGCGCGCGCGCCAGGATCAGCGCCATGCCGCAGAACCCGGTCGTGCCCGCGACGATGAGTCCGGTGCCGGCAAAGGCCGACAGCGCGTAGAAGGCCGGATGGATCAGCGAGCCGAGGGCGATTCCGGTCAGCACGACCGAGCCGGCGCCGATCAGCACCTGCCGGTCGAGTGGCAACACCTCGCGGCCGGTGCCCTCGATGGCGCCGTCTTCCGCCCGCCAGGCGGCGAGGCCGCCGGTCAGCGAATGCACGGAGGTGGGCGCGCGGTCGGCGACCCGCGCGCAGCTCATCTCGCTGCGCCGACCGGAGGCGCAGACCAGCACCAGCTTGCGCGTCCCGAGCGCACCGAGGTCCATATCGCCGATCTTCGCCATCGGCACCGACACGGAGCCCGGAATGTGGCCGCCGGCGAATTCGGCGGGCTCGCGCACGTCGACGACCAGCGCCTCGTCCGCGGCAAGCCAGCGCGACAGGGTGGAGGCGGTGACGGTCTGGGCGGTCATGGGGTGGCTCCTTCGGATTGCGGCGCAGAAGGTCCTGGCCCCGACCAGGCGCACTCCTCGAACATGCCTGAAAACCTATCAGGCAGCGTAACGCTGGTCAAGGAAAAAATTCATTCAGGAAGGGGAATAAAATCCTCCTCATCGCCCGGCACGATGTCGAAGCGCTTCTGCTTCCAGTCTTCCTTGGCCTGGTCGAGCCGCTCTTTCGAGGACGAGACGAAGTTCCACCAGATGTGGCGGGGTCCGTCCATGGTCGCCCCACCGCACAGGATGATGCGGGCAGGTGTTACCGCCGACAGCGTGATGCGGTCGCCGGGGCGCAACACGAGCAGCTGCCCTTCGCGGAAAATGTCGCCCTGCAGGTCGATCTCGCCGGAGACGACATAGATGCAGCGCTCCTCGGTGTCGGCGTCGACGGGGAGTTTCGCGCCGGTCTCCAGCAGGACGTCGCCATAGATCGTCTCCCAGTTCTGGGTCACCGGCGAGGTCTCACCGTAGAGCGTGCCCATCACGACGCGGATGGTCTTGCCGTCGCCCCTGATGATCGGCAGCGCCTTGTCGTCGACATGTTCGAAGCCCGGCGCGACCTCCTCGTGGGTCTTCGGCAGGGCAACCCAGCTCTGGATGCCATGCAATTTGTGGCCGGCCGCCTTCAAGGCGGGGTCAGTGCGTTCGGAATGGACGATGCCGCGCCCGGCGGTCATCAGGTTCACGTCGCCCGGGCGCACCGGCACGTAGGTGCCGAGCGAGTCGCGGTGCTGGATTTCGCCGTCGAACAGGTAGGTGACGGTGGACAGGCCGATATGCGGGTGCGGCCGCACTTCGATGCCGCCGCCGTCCTTGAATTCGGCGGGACCCATATGGTCGAAGAAGATGAACGGGCCGACCATCCGCCGCTTGGCGAAGGGCAGGGCGCGCCGCACCGTGAAGCCGCCGAGATCATGCGTGCGCGGCACGATCAGCATGTCGATGGCGTCGCAGGCGAGCCTGTCGCCGAGAGCCGGATCGGGGGTCGGAGAGAAGGACATCGGGCGCTCCTCGGATGGCGGATTGGCGATCCGGAGAGGCTAGCGCGGACGTCGGGCGAGCGCGACCCGCATCGCCGCCCGCACGGCTTGCATCAGCGCAATCGGCGGTCGCCGAACCTCTCCCCGGCGGGGAGAGGTCGGCCCGTAGCGAGATGCGAACGCATCTCGCGTTCGCTCGATGCTATGGGCCGGGAGAGGGGGCGAGACCTTGTCGAGACGAACTCTCCCCCTCACCCGATCCTCGCTCTGCTCGGATCGACCTCTCCCCGCCGGGGAGAGGTGGGCGATGCCGTCGGTGAGCGCGCTGCGGTGGGCAGAGCGCCTTTTGGCGTCACACGCTCCGCGTCGCGCCGCCGTCGACGCGGATTTTCGAGCCGGTGATATAGGCGGCCTGTTCCGAGCAGAGGAAGGCCGCGGCCGAGCCGAATTCCGCCGCCGTGCCCAGCCGGCCGGCCGGGATCGTCGACAGCGAGGCGACCTGGATCTCCTCCATCGACTTGCCCGAGCGCTTGGAATTGGCCTCATCCAGTTCCTTGATCCGGTCGGTCGCGATGCGGCCGGGCAGGATCATGTTGACCGTGACATTGTCCTTGGCGACCTCGGTGGAGAGGGTCTTGGACCAGCCGACGATGGTCGAGCGCAGCGCGTTCGAGAGCGCCAGATTCGGGATCGGGTTCTCGACGCCCGAGGAGGCGACGGTGAGGATACGGCCCCATTTGCGCGCGCGCATGCCCGGCAGCACCTTGGCTGTGATCTGGAACACCGGCTCCACCATCACCTTGAACAGCTTGCCCCACTCGTCGGCGGCGACTTCCGTGGCCGGCTTGGCGGGCGGGCCGCCCGTATTGTTCACGAGGATGTCGATCTGGCCGAGGGTCTTCTCGGCCAGCGCCACGATCTCCTCGACCGCGCCGGGCGTGCCGAGATCGGCGGCGATGCCATAGGCCTTGCCCTTGCCGCGGGCGGTGATCGCCTCGGCATTGGCCTTGATCCGGTCGGCGGTGCGGCCGACCAGCATGACAGTGGCGCCCTCGGCGGCGAGGGCCTCGGCGATGCCGAGGCCGAGCCCGCGGCTCGACGCGAGAACGAGCGCCTTCTTGTCGGAAAGGCCAAGATCCATGGAGTCCTCCTCAGGAATTTAGGGCGCAGAGACAAGCCCGAACCGCCGACCGAGGCAAGGGGAGGCTTCGCGCGGCAGATCAGCGCGAGCGCGTGACCGCCAGCCAGAGCCCGCCGCCGATCAGGAAGCCGCCGCTGATCCGCGACAGCAGGCGGACGCCGGCCTGCGAGACCGTCCGTCCGGTGCGGCCGCCGACGACGGCATAGGCGCTGTCGGAAACGGCCGCGATGACCAGCGCGGTCAGGCCCATGACAGCGATCTGGAAGCCGTAGGGCCGGGCCGGATCGATGAACTGCGGGAAGAAGGCACCGAAGAAGACCAGTGTCTTGGGGTTCGACAGCGCGACGATCAGTCCCTGCAGGAAGAAACCGCCGCGCGGGGCCTCGGTCCGGCCGATGCCGTCCGGTCCCGCGCCCGCCGAGCGGATCATCTTCCAGCCGAGCCAGACGAGATAGGCGGCGCCCGCCAGCCGCAGCCACTCGAACCAGTGGCCCATGGTCTCGACGGCGGCGCTGAGGCCGAAGCCGACCACCGCGATCATGATGGCAAGGCCCGCCTGCGTCCCCGCGACGTTGAGCAGCCCCGCCCGGGTGCCGTGGGTCAGGCCATTGGCGATGATCAGCGTGACGGTCGGGCCGGGCACCAGCACGATCAGCAGCGTGGCGAGGAGATAGGCCGAATAGAGTTCGAGCGACATGGCTTGGGCCTTCTGCAAGCGATGTGGATTCGGCGCCAGCCTAGTTGCGTTCCCACCGCTCGCGCCAGATGCGCTCGCCGATCAGGCAGTCCATTCGCTCGCTCTGAGCCGGCACGACGGCGGGTCCGTCCGGCGCCATCCAGGTCGGGGCGATGCCGGCGACTTCCAACACCAGCTTGCGCCGCGTCGCGGGCACGAACTCCTCCGGTGTCTTAATTGCGATGACGAAGGAGCCGGGACCGCCGACCACGCAGTCCTGATAATAGGCATCGAGCTCGGTGACATCGGAATAACGATTGTTCGGCCGATGGAGCATGATCGGCAGGCCATTGATGATGATGCCCTTGGCGAGCGCGGCATCGCGCGCCAGCTCGACGATCATGCCGTTATTGTTGGAGCCGTCGCCGGACACGTCGATGACCCGGCGCTGCGACCGCATCCCGGAGCTTTCGAGCAGGCTGACGCTGGCATTGATGGCGCCGGAGATCGAAGTGCGGAAGGCGCGGCGATAGGGCTTGGCGCGCAGCTCGTCGGCGAAGGCCTGCGCGCTCGCGAGCCCGTCGATGATCCGCCAGCCGACCACCACCTGCTGCTCGTGGGCACCGGCCCATTCGAGATAGCTGACCGCGATCTTGCCGATCAGCCCGCGGCGGATGGCGTCGACGACGTCGGGCGCGATGATGGCCTGGAGATAACCCTCCCGCTGCAGCCGCTGCTCCTCGGGGTCCATCGAATAGGAAATGTCGACGGCGAGGACGAGCTGAAGATCGACCTCGGTCACGGCCGTCCGCGTCTGCGGCGTCACCGCGCCGGCGGAAGCAAGGGTCAGTGCGGCTGCCAGGACCAATGCACGGAACATTGAAAACCCCCGAGTCAACTGCCGATTGTCATGATGCTGACATAGGCCCCGGCCGGCGGGAACACGATTCTGCACTGCAGCGAGCCTCGTCCCGCGATCTGCACAATCACGTTCGCGTGCGCGCCTCGGTTGCGCGGGGGCCTCGATCCGCTATTCATGGAACCCAAGGAAACGCCGGGGCCAGCGGGCCGCGAGATCGCAGCAAAGGACATCCGCAGGTGACGACGCTGCTTGTCTCGCATCCCCAGTGCCTCGAGCATCAGACGCCCTTCGGTCATCCGGAGCGGGCGGACCGGCTGCGCATCATCACCCATGTCCTCGAGCACGAGCGCTTCGCCGATCTCGCGCGCGACGAGGCGCCGCTCGCCGAGGTCGCCCAGCTCGTGCGCGTGCACCCGCCCGAATTCGTCGAGCGCATCGGCAATGCGACGCCCTTCGTCGGCCTCGTCCATGTCGATGGCGACACGACGCTCTCGCCGGGCTCCTATGAGGCAGCGCTGCGCTCGGCCGGCGGCGCGGTCTTTGCCGTCGACGAGGTCATGAAGGGCAAGGCGTCGAACGCCTTCGTGGCGACGCGCCCGCCCGGCCACCACGCCGAGACGGCCACCGCCATGGGCTTCTGCCTGTTCAACAACGTTGCCGTGGCCGCGCGCCACGCCCAGGCCGTCCATGGCGCGACCCGCGTGGCGATCATGGATTTCGACGTTCACCACGGCAACGGCACGCAGGATATCTTCTGGTCCGATCCGTCCGTCATGTACCTGTCGACCCACGAGATGCCGCTCTACCCGGGCACCGGCGCGCTCAACGAGACGGGCGCCTACAACCAGATCGTCAACGCGCCGCTTCGCGCGGGCGACGGCGGTGATCCGTTCCGCGAGGCCTTCGAGACCGCGATCCTCCCGCGCATGAGGGCATTCCGGCCGGACCTGGTCCTGATCTCGGCGGGCTTCGACGCGCACGAGCGCGACCCGCTCGCCAATCTCAACCTGACCGAGGCCGATTTCGCCTGGGCGACGAAGAAACTGATGGACGTCGCCGACGAGACCGCCGGCGGACGCGTCGTGTCGCTGCTGGAGGGTGGCTACGACCTTGAGGGCCTCGGCCGTTCCGTCAGCGCCCATGTCATGGCATTGATGCGCGGCTGAATTGCCGGCCGCCTACCAGAGCGTGAACCGTCAGGCGGCTTGTACCGTTGCGATGAAGTGTTCGACCTCGGAGCGCAGATGGGCGCCCTGCTGCGCCAGTTCCCTGGCCGATGCGAGGACCTGGACCGATGCCGAACCGGCTTCGCCCGCCCTTTCGCTGACCGCTGTGATGTTGGCCGAAACCTCTTCCGTGCTCTGGGCCGCCGACTGCACATTGCGGGCGATTTCCGCCGTGGCGGCTCCCTGTTCCTGGACCGCGGCCGCGATCGTCGACGAAATCTCCGAGACCCGGCCAATGGTGGCCGAGATCTGCTGAATCGCGGCGACCGATTGCCCGGTGGCGTGTTGCATGGCGGCGATCTGGCTGCCGATCTCGCTCGTCGCCGTTGCGGTTCGGGCGGCCAGGTTCTTGACCTCCGTCGCCACCACCGCAAACCCCTTGCCGGCCTCGCCGGCGCGGGCCGCCTCGATGGTCGCATTGAGGGCTAGCAGGTTGGTCTGCTCGGCGATCGAGGTGATGAGCTTGACGACATCGCCGATCGAGGTCGCGGATTCGGACAGGGCGTCGATCCGCTCGTTGGTCTCCCGTGCCTGTGTCACCGCCTGGCTGGCGATACGGCTGGCTTCGTCGACCTGCCTGGAAATCTCGCTGACAGAAGCGCCCAGTTCCTCGGAAGCCGTGGCGACCGACTGGACGTTCGAGGAGGCCTCGTGCGACGCGCCCGCGACCCCGTGCGCGAATGACTGGGTTGCGGTCGCCGAATCCGTCAGGGCGCCGGCGGTCGCCTCGAGCTCGGTGGCGGCCGCAGAGACGGTCTGAACGATCGTGCCGACACGGCTCTCGAAGGCCTGGACGGCATCGTCGAGCGCCCGCGCACGGCTCATCTTGACGGCCTGATCTGCCTCGCGATCCGACGCAAGTTGCTTCGAGCGGATCAGATTGCCTTTGAAGACCTCGAGCGCCTGGGCCAACTGGCCGATTTCATCCCTGTGCTCGAGATGGGGAACCTGGATCCCGTCATCCCCCTCGGACACTTTGAGCATCGCCTGGGTGATGGCGGCGATTGGGCGGACGATGGCGAAGAGGATGAGGGCCATCGCCGCCGCGAGGCCGATGAGGCTGCCGATCGTCGACAAGCCGATCAGCCAGAGCTTGGCGGCGGATTGTGCGGCCGCGATTTCCGCCGAACCTTCGCGCACCCAGGCTTCGTTGCGCCCCTCGATGGCCCGCAGGCGCTCGCGAATCTGTTCGCTATTCGGCGATCCCTCGTGGGTGGCCTTGCGAGAGCCGGCAAAGTCACCGGATCGGGCAAGGTCCCTCGCCTTGTCGTGAAACGGCCGGTAGCGCGCCAGGTTGGCGCGGATGTCCGCCATGTCCCGCCGGCCGGCTTCAGCCGCAAGCATGGGCTGCAATCTGTCCAGCCGGGATATCAGGCGCTTCAGTTCGTCCTCGGCCGCCGCCTCGAATTTCTTGCGGTCTTCCGTCGCAAGCTCGGACGTCAGGCCCTCGACGTTGCGGAAGTAGGCGAGCATGTTGGCAGTGGCACGGCCCGCATGCATCGTTCGTTCGGTCGATGCTCCCATGAACGCGGTGCTTTTCTCGATACGCCCGAGCGACTGCCAGGCCACCGCGACGACAATTCCCGTCACGAGCAGCAGCAGCGCGACGACCGACGCCAGCTTCGGGGCAATGCGGACTTTCGACAACCACGGCATCGGCGGCTCCATAAGCACTGGACAGACGGCGGGACGCTGGACGGATCCCGATCTCGCGGGGCTCACCTAAGGTAAGAGCGGCTTCGATTGGTTAAGGGCTGGCTAATTGGGCAGATGGTTTCTGTTTTTTGCCCGATTTTGCCCGCCTTGGTTGTGGCGGCTTTCGTCCATGCAAGTCAGCGTTTTGCTCGGTGGCCAGGATGGCCGTGCGGGCGCTAGACTGATTACCCTCTCCAGACCGGTAGATGGCGATTCGGACGGACCCGGAAACGATGACCAAGCAACATACCGACGTTGCCGCCATGCCCTTCGAGAAGGCGCTGGGCGAGCTTGAATCCATCGTCCAGAAACTGGAGGGCGGCAACGTGCCACTCGAGGATTCGATCGCCATCTACGAGCGCGGCGAGGCGTTGAAGAAGCGCTGCGAGGCTCTGCTGCGCGACGCCGAGGCGCGGGTCCAGAAGATCACGCTCGCGGCGGACGGCACGCCCGCTGGGGCGGCGCCGCTCGATCCGCAATAGGCGGTCGCTCCCGCAATGCACCACGATCCTGCGTCCGGATCGGCCGCGCCAACGGGAAACAGGCGTCGTCCGAAGCGGCCGGTAACGAGTGAGTAATTGTTGAGCACCCCCCTTTCCGGGCGATGCCTCTCCTGTCTAAGGTGCGCGCTTCCGGCAGGCCCCTTTCGACGGACCAACACGTCTCGGCCGCCAAAACACCCCCGGGAGAGGGACAGGACATGATGACGAAGCGTATGCTTCTTTCGGCGGGCCTTGCGCTCGCCATCGGCGCCGGCATCGCCGGATGGCATCGGGGCGCGTCCGCCCAGGCGCCGCAGGGCCAGACCCTGCGCTATGCGTTCCAGGGCAACCTGAACACGCTCGACCCCTACAGCCTCAACGAGACGACGACCCTCGCACTGCAGGGCAACGCCTATGAGGGCCTGACCCGGCGCGACAAGGACCTGACCATCATTCCCGGCCTCGCCGAGCGTTGGGAGACGCTGGACAACGGCCTGAGGTGGCGCTTCCACCTGCGCCGTGGCGTCAAGTTCCACAACGGCGACGATTTCACCGCCGAAGACGTGGTGTTCTCGGCCACCCGCGTGCGTGCGGCGACCTCGGATCTGCGCTCGCGCATCGACGCCGACGTCGAGGTCGTGGCGGTCGACGCCAACACGGTCGACTTCAAGCTCAAGCGGCCCAATCCCATTCTGCACTACGAGTGGGACACCTGGTACATCATGTCCAAGAAGTGGACGGAGGCGAACAACGCCGCGCAGCCGACCGCCGCTTCCGCGACGACGCCGGGTTTCGCCACGCTGAACGCCAATGGCACCGGCCCGTTCCGCATCACCCAGCATCAGGTGGGTGTCCGCACGGTCTATCAGCGCAATCCCGCCTGGTGGGGCAAGGTCGAGCACAATCTCGCCGAGATCATCTTCACGCCGATCACCTCGGCGCCGACCCGCGTCGCTGCGCTCCTGTCGGGCGAGGTTGACGTCATCGATCCGGTTCCGCTTCAGGACGTGGCGCGCATCAATGCCAGCGCCAATGCCCGCGTGATGGAAGGGCCGGAGCTTAGAACCATCTTCCTGCAGCTCGACCAGCGCCGCGACGAGCTCGTCGGCTCGTCGGTGAAGGGCAAGAACCCCTTCAAGGACGTGCGTGTGCGCCGCGCCTTCTATCATGCGATCGATATCGAGGCGATCCGCCGTCAGGTGATGCGCGGCGCAGCGGTCCCGACATCGCTGCTGATCTCGCCGCTCATGTACGAACCGGCGAGCCAGTTCCAGCGCCTGCCCTTCGATCTCGCCGCCGCCAACCGGCTGCTCGACGAGGCGGGCTATCCGCGCCAGGGCGGTGCGACCGGCACGCGCTTCGAGGTCACCTTCGACTGCCCGAACGACCGCTACGTCAATGACGGCGCGATCTGCCAGGCGGTGACTGCGATGCTTGCCCGCGTCGGCGTCAAGATCAATCCGCTGTTCGTGCCGCGCGCCCAGTACTTCGCCAAGGTGTTGGCCACAGGCGGGTTCAACACCTCGTTCTTCCTGCTCGGCTGGACGCCCGGCTCGTTCGACTCGTGGAACGTGCTGCACAACCTCGTCCGCTGCCGCGACGATCAGGCGACCGGCGGCCGGGGCGCGTTCAACCTCGGCGGCTACTGCAACCAGCAGGTCGACGCCCTGACCGACCAGATCCTGGTCGAGCCGGACGTTGCCAAGCGCAACGCCCTGATTGCCCAGGCTTACCGGATCATCACCGAGGAGGTCAGTCACATCCCGCTGCACCAGCAGGCGCTGGCATGGGGTGTGTCCAAGAAGGTCGAACTGGTCCAGCGGGCCGACAACCAGTTCCTCTTCCACTGGGTCGTCAAGCAGCCCTGATGCCGCGGCCGGGCGCAAGCCCGGCCAGCCTTTCCTTAAGGGAGCGGCTCCGGCCGCTCCCTGACTGTTTAGAGAGCCGCGATGCTCGCCTTCATCCTGCGCCGGTTCGTCCAGGCCATCGGCGTCCTGCTCACCGTCTCGCTGATCGCTTTCTCGCTGTTCCGCTTCGTTGGCGATCCGGTCAACCAGATGGTCGGCCAGGACACGACACCCGAGCAGCGCGCCGAGATCCGCCAGCAACTCGGGCTGAACGATCCCGTCGTCGTCCAGTTCGCCCGTTTCGTCGGCAGGGCGGCGCGGTTCGATTTCGGCATCAGCTACCAGAACAAGCAGACCGTCTCGAAGCTGATCGCCGAGCGCTTCCCCGCCACCATGGAACTGGCATTCGTCTCTGCGCTGTTCGCGCTGCTGGCGGGCATTCCCATGGGGGTCTATTCGGGCCTCAGGCCCCATTCGTGGCTGACGAAGCTGTTCCAGACGGTTTCGCTGCTCGGCATTTCCCTGCCGACCTTCCTGATCGGCATCCTGCTGATCTTCATCTTCCCGGTATCGCTCGGCCTCCTGAAGTCCTTCGGCCGGCAGGGCGTCGTCGATCTCGGCTGGTGGACGACCGGCTTCCTGACCCGCGAGGGCTGGGCCTCGCTGATCCTGCCCTCGATCACGCTCGGCCTGTTCCAGATGACCCTTATCATGCGTCTCGTGCGGTCGGAAATGATGGAAGTGCTGCGCGCCGACTACATCAAATTCGCGCGCGCCCGCGGCCTCACCAGCCGGGCGATCAATTTCGGCCACGCGCTGAAGAACACGATGATCCCGGTCATCACCATCACCGGTCTGCAGATCGGCTCGATCATCGCCTTCGCCATCATCACCGAGACGGTGTTCCAGTGGCCGGGCATGGGCCTGATGTTCCTGCAGGCGGTCCAGAGCGTCGACATCCCGATCATGGCCGCCTACCTGCTGCTGGTCGCGACGCTGTTCGTCGCCATCAACCTCATCGTCGATCTCCTCTATGTCGCCGTCGATCCGCGCATCCGGATCGCCGGGCGGCCGGCGTGAGGCTGACAACATGGCCATGACCGAACCCGCTCCGCTCACCGCCAAGCCCGCCGAAGTCCGCTCCTCGCTGGTCAGGCGTGCCTTCGAATCCGACCTGTGGTTCTCGTTCACCCGCTCCTGGGTCACGATGATCGCCGCGTTCGTCGCGCTGACGCTGGTCCTGGCCGCGATCCTCGCGCCGTGGATCGCCACCAACGACCCGTTCGATCCCGCGACGCTCAGCCTGCTCGATGGCTCCAAGCCGCCGGCCTGGACCGCCGAGGGCGAGTGGCGCTTCCCGCTTGGCACGGACCAGCAGGGGCGCTGCGTCTATTCCTCGATCCTGTTCGGTCTCAGGATCTCGCTCATCGTCGGCTTCCTCGGCGTCGTCCTCGCTGCGACCATCGGCATCACGCTGGGGCTGATCGCCGGCTATTTCGGCGGCTCGGCGGACAGCATCATCATGCGCATCGCCGACGTGCAGCTGACCTTTCCCGCCATTCTCATCGCGCTGCTGATCGATGGCACGACGCGCGCCCTGTTCGGCAACCAGCGCTCGGAGACGATCATCTTCTGGGTGCTGGTCGTCTCGATCGGCCTGTCGTTCTGGGTGCAGTACGCGCGCACGGTGCGCGGCTCGACGCTGGTCGAGCGCAACAAGGAATATGTCCAGGCGGCCCGGCTCATCGGCCTGTCGCGGCCGACTATCCTGTTCCGCCACGTCCTGCCCAACGTCACCGGTCCGGTTCTGGTCATCGCGACCATCAACCTGGCGCTCGCCATCATCACCGAGGCGACCCTGTCCTTCCTCGGCGTCGGCCTGCCGCCGACCCAGCCCTCGCTCGGTACGCTGATCCAGATCGGCAACGAGTTCCTGTTCTCGGGGGAGTGGTGGGTGGTGATCTTCCCCGGCATGGTGCTGGCGGGGCTCGTCCTCTCCGTCAACCTGCTCGGCGACTGGCTGCGGGACGCGCTGAATCCGCGGCTCAGATAGGGCTCAGGTCGCTGCCCAGGGATCGATCAGCGGGAGATCCAGATCGGCGAAATCGCGGACGTTGCGCGTGACGAGAGTCAGGCGGTGGACCTGCGCGGTCGCAGCGATGAGAGCGTCGGCGATATTGCGGGTGCGCCCGGCGATGATCCGACCCCAGGCGAGGGCCACACGCTCGTCGATAGGAAGAATACGGTCATCAAATTCTTGGCGGACCCCCGCGAACCATTGTGCCAATGTCGATCCAGCAGCGGAGTCTCGCCTTTGCAGCTTGACGATGCCAGCTTCAATTTCGCCGAGCGAGACAACACTGAGGTAAGACTGGCCCCGCCCTACCTCATCCAGCCACCGCATGACAGGCGGGACGCGCTTTCTCCCATCCGAAATGACATTGGTATCCAGAAGATACATCTAGAAGTCGAAATTTCGCGGCGGATCTTTCCGCCGATCCTCGACCCAAGAAGCAAATTCCTCGTCCCAGGGAGGCCCACCCAGAAGAGCGTCGACGAGATCACGCTTTGGCTTTGCCAGTGCATCATACTCTTCTGCCGACAGCACCACCGCCGCCCGGCGCCCATGCACGGTCACCGTCTGCGGCCCCTCGCTGCGCGCACGCCTTACCACCTCGCTGAAGCGGTTCTTGGCATCCTGAAGCGGCCAGATCGGTTTAGTGCGGTCGTCCATGAAAGAATGATAGCGAAATCTGGCTAGTCTGTCCAGATTTCAGCCCCGCTCCCCAGCGTGCGCGAAATCCGCTATATCGCGCGACCATGACCGATCTGCCTGCCAAGCCCCAGCCGAAGGCCGTCTACGTCAAGTCCTACGGCTGCCAGATGAACGTCTATGACAGCCAGCGCATGGCCGATGTCATGGGCGCCGAGGGCTATCGGGAGGTGGCGACGCCGGAGGAAGCCGACCTCATCCTCCTCAACACTTGCCACATTCGCGAGCGGGCGGCGGAAAAGGTCTATCACGAACTCGGCCGCATCCGCCCCCTCAAGGACGAGGCGAGGGCGCAAGGGCGGCAGGTGTTGATCGGGGTCACCGGCTGCGTCGCCCAGGCCGAAGGCGAGGAGATCGTCCGCCGGGCGAAAATGGTCGACCTCGTGGTCGGTCCGCAAAGCTACCACCGTCTCGCCGACCTTGTCGCGCGCGCCAGCGTCGCGCCGGGCGTGGTCGACACCGAATTTCCGGTCGAGGACAAGTTCCTGAAACTGCCGGCGGCGACCGAGGCGAGGACCCGGTCGCGCGGCCTCACCGCCTTCGTCACCGTCCAGGAGGGCTGCGACAAGTTCTGCACCTTCTGCGTGGTGCCCTATACGCGCGGCGCGGAGGTCTCACGGCCGGTGGCGCAGGTTGTCGCCGAGGCCGAGAAGCTCGCGGGCGCGGGCGTGCGCGAGATCACGCTGCTCGGCCAGAACGTCAACGCCTATCACGGTGAGGGGCCGGACGGTGCCGAATGGTCGCTGGCCCGGCTTGTCCGGCGTCTGGCCGAAGTGCCAGGCATCGCGCGGCTGCGCTACACGACCAGCCATCCCCGCGAGATGAGCGAGGACCTGATCGAGGCCCATCGCGGCCTGCCGGAACTGATGCCGTCCCTGCATCTGCCGGTGCAGTCAGGCTCGACGGCCGTCCTCGGACGGATGAACCGCAAGCACACGCGTGACGACTATTTCCGCCTCGTCGACCGTATCCGCGCGGCGCGGCCGGACATCGCGCTGACCTCGGATTTCATCATCGGCTTCCCCGGCGAGACCGATGCCGACTTTGCCGATACGATGGACCTCGTGCGGCAGGTCGGTTTCGCCGCGGCCTATTCGTTCAGCTATTCACAGCGCCCCGGAACGCCGGGCGCTGATATGGACGGTCAGGTGCCGGAACCTTTGAAGACCGCGCGGCTTCATGAGCTGCAGACGCTGGTCACGGCCCAGCAGCACGCCTTTCAGGAGAGCCTCGTCGGCCGGACGCTCGACGTGCTGTTCGAGAAGGTAGGGCGCAAGCCGGGACAGGTGGTCGGCCGCTCACCCTACCTGTCGCCCGTGCAGGTCATCGGACCGTCGTCTCTGATCGGCAGCATCGTGCCTGTGCGAATCAGCGGCGCGAAGACAAACTCGCTGGATGGCGTCCTCGCCGGTGGCGATGACCGGGCCGACGACCATATGATGGCAGTGCAGGCGGCAGAGTAGTCTTTGAACGAGTAATCCCTGAACAGGTAACCCCTGAACGAAGGACGGCAGGTTTGAAAAATCCAAGCGGGGGCGGCTTCGCGCCGGACAGCGGGCGCAACATTCCTTGGCTCGCGACACATGACGGACCGGCGGAAGCCGAGATCACGCTCTCCTTCGATGACAACCGCCTCGCCAGCCGATTGTTCGGCCAGTACGACCAGAACCTCGCCTTCATCGAGAAGCGGCTGGGCATCCAGGCGGCCGCCCGGGGTAACCTCGTCAATCTGCTCGGGTCGTCCGAACGTTGCGAACAGGCCAAGACCGTGCTCGAGAACCTCTATGCGCGGCTGAAGACCGGTCACGACATCAATCTCGGCGATGTCGACGGCGCGATCCGCATGACGACCTCGCAGGGCTCGCTGTTCGAGGCGGATGGTGCGCCGCGCGTCGGCCAGGAGGAGGTCGTCACCCGCAAGAGAACCGTCCGGGCGCGGACCCCGGCCCAGGACGGCTATATCCGGGCGCTGAAGCGCAACGAACTCGTCTTCGGCATCGGCCCTGCCGGCACCGGCAAGACCTGGCTGGCGGTCGCTCAGGCCGTCGCCCTGCTCGACAAGGGGCTCGTCGATCGGCTGATCCTGACCCGTCCAGCGGTGGAGGCCGGCGAGCGGCTCGGCTTCCTGCCGGGCGACATGAAGGAAAAGGTCGACCCCTATCTGAGGCCGATCTACGACGCCCTCTACGACCTGATGGATGCCCCGAGGGTCGAGCGCGGCATCCAGTCGGGCATGATCGAGATCGCCCCGCTCGCCTTCATGCGCGGACGCACGCTGACCAATGCCGTGGTCATCCTCGACGAGGCGCAGAACACGACATCCATGCAGATGAAGATGTTCCTGACCCGGCTCGGTGAGAACTCGCGGATGATCATCACCGGCGATCCGAGCCAGGTCGACCTGCCGACAGGCATGAAGTCCGGCCTCGCGGAGGCGCTGGACCTCCTGGAGAATGTCGAGGGCCTCGCCCAGTGCTACTTCTCCGAGGACGACGTGGTGCGCCACGAACTGGTCGGCCGCATCGTCAAGGCCTATGAGGCCGCGACCCGCGCCGGCGAGCATTCGGCCCCTCACAAGCCGAGGCGTATGCGCGAGGGATGACCGGGCCGACCGACGGGGACGAGGCGATCCTGACGGAGATCGCCGTCCTTTCCGACCTCTGGGACGGCCTGCCCGAGGCCGAGGCCATCGTTCGCCTCGCGGCGCGCGCAACAGCCGCTCATGTCGGCACGAAGCTGCCGCCGGACGCCGAACTGTCCGTGGCGCTTGCCGACGACGCCACCATCAGGGGTCTCAACCGCGACTACCGGAACCAGGACAAGCCGACCAACGTTCTGTCGTTCCCGGCCGCGCACGGCCCACTGCTCGGCGACGTGATCATCGCCTACGAGACGCTCGTCCGCGAGGCGCAAGAGGAGGGCGTTTCGCCTCGCGACCACCTTGTCCTCTTGACGGTCCATGGCTTGTTGCATCTTTTGGGCTATGATCACCTGACCGAGCCCGAAGCGGTGGAGATGGAGGCCCTCGAGACCGCCATCCTCGCCGGCCTTGGAATCAAGGATCCCCACGCCGGCGGGCGAACGATGCCCGAAGGACCCGATGCCCGACCCTAGCGACAGTCGATACCGAACCACCGCGGCCGAGGCCGCTTCTCCCCCAGAATCCGCACCGGAGGTCGCCAGAGCGCCCGCCGAGCGGAACGGCGAGCGCAACGAGCGCTGGATTGACCGCCTGCGCGCGCGGCTCGGCCTGAAGACGAATGCTTCGGCCCGGCAGAATCTCGAGGACGTGCTCGAAGAGAACGCGCCGTCATCGGCCGGTTTCTCGCCGGAGGAGCGCTCGATGCTCCGCAACATCCTCGAACTGCGCGAGAGCCGCGTCGGCGACCTCGCCCAGCCGCGGGCCGATATCAACGCGGTGCAGAAGGACATTTTCCTCGCGGCGCTGATGGAAACGTTCGAGAACGCCGGCCACACCCGGCTCGTGGTCTATGACGACACGCTCGACGACCCGGTCGGCATGGTTCACATCAAGGACTTCGTGAAACACATCTTCACCGAGGCCCGGAAGGCCACGAAGAAGAAGCGCAGCCGCGCAAGGGCCGACGCCAAGCTGGCTGATTCGAAGCTCGTCGAGGACGCCCCGCCGAAGCGCGAGCCGCGGTCCGACAATCCCAAGACCATCGCCGATCTCGACCTCGGCGCGGTCGACCTGAATGTCGCGCTGGCCTCGACCCGGCTCGTCCGCCCGATCCTGTTCGTGCCGCCGTCGATGCCGGCCATCGACCTCCTCGCGCGCATGCAGGCGACGCGCATTCAGCTCGCCCTCGTCGTTGACGAATATGGCGGCACCGACGGGCTGATCGCGATGGAGGACATCGTCGAGAGCATCGTTGGCGACATCGAGGACGAACACGATGTCGACGATGGCCGCACCATCGCGACAACTGCCGACGGCGCCTTCCTCGCCGATGCCCGTGCCACGCTCGACGAGGTGCGCGAGGCGTTGGGGCCCGAGTTCGAGCCTGGCGAGCAGGTCACCGACGAGGTCGATACGCTCGGTGGCTATCTGACAGTCCTTGCCGGCCACGTGCCCGTGCGCGGGGAACTGGTGGCCGGCCCCGGCGAGTTCGAGTTCGAGGTAATCGATGCGGATCCGCGCCGGGTGAAGCGCGTCAAGATCACCCGCGGCCGCAGCCTCATCGACAAGCCCGCGCGCGGGCGACGCAAGGACGAGGAAGAGCAGTCCGCGACGGCCGCGGCCGCTTCCACGCCGGCGGGGGTGCCAACGCCGGCCGCGGGTTCGCCGGACGCGCTGCCCGAGCCGGTCAGCCAGGCGAGAACCGGCGAGCCCGGCCCGGATATCCGCAAGGCCAGCTGACGGGCGGCGCGCTTGACCCCGCCGGCCGGCTGGCCGACACGGGAGCCATGACCGCTCGCGGACCCGAATCGCCTCGTGCAGCGCGGAGCTTCGGCCCGTGACGGCGCAGGCCATCGCCCGCCGGGTCATCCTGTCATGGGGCTGGCGGCGCACCGGCCTCGCCTTCGGTGCCGGGGCGCTTGGCGCCCTCGCCATGCCGCCTTTCGGGCTGCTGCCGGTTCTTGCAGTCAGTTTTCCGATGCTCGTCTGGCTGCTCGACGGGGCCTCGGCCGCCGGCGGCGGCTGGCGCACCATCCTCGCCGCCGCGCGCACCGGCTGGTGGTTCGGCTTCGGCTATCACCTCGCGGGATTGTGGTGGATCGGTTCGGCCTTTCTCGTCGAGGCCGACCGTTTCGCCTGGCTCCTGCCGGCGGCCGTGATGCTGCTGCCTGCTGGTCTCGCGTTGTTCACGGCTTTCGGCGCGGCGATCGCGCGCCTGTTCTGGCGGCCGGGCGGGCGGCGCATCCTCGCCCTCGCGCTCGGCCTGACCATCGCGGAATTCCTGCGCGGCACGGTCCTGACCGGCTTCCCCTGGAACCTCTACGGCTATGCGCTGACCCAGTACCTATGGATCGCGCAGGGCGCCGCCTATGTCGGCATCTACGGACTGACGCTGGCAACCATCCTGATCTTCGCCAGTGTCTGCGTGCTTGGCGACGACCCGGAGGAGACGCCGCGACGTGTCGCGATTCCCGTCGGGGCGGCGCTCTGCCTCATGTGCCTTGCCCTCCTCGGCGGATGGCGGGTCTCGCGCACCGAGATCGCCATCGTCCCCGGGGTGAAGCTCCGGATCGTCCAGCCCGACATCCCGCAGGACCAGCGGTTCCGTCCCGAGGCGCGCGATCAGATTCTCGCGCGCTATGCCGAACTGTCCGACAAGGCGGCCTCGCCCGAACGCTCCGGCATTCGCGACGTGACTCATGTCATCTGGCCGGAATCGGCCTTTCCGTTTTTCCTGATCTGGGACCGCGAGGCTTTGGCGAGGATCGCCGACCTCGTCCCCCCCGGCGTCACGCTGATCACCGGTGCGGCGCGTCCCGACGAGCCGCTTGCCGGCCGACGTGAGCCGCGTGTGTTCAACTCGGCCTATGTCATCGACCACCAGGGCGCCATCACCGAGACCTACGACAAGGTTCATCTCGTGCCCTTCGGCGAGTATCTGCCCCTGCACGAACGGCTGGAGGCGCTGGGGCTCGAGGCCCTGGCCCGCCAGCGCGGCGGCTTTTCGGCCGGCGACCGCCGCCGCACACTGACCGTTCCGGGCGCCCCGCCGGTCGGTATTCTCATCTGCTACGAGGTTATCTTTCCCGGCGCCGTCACCGCCTCCGACCGGCGTCCGCGCTGGCTGTTGAACATTACCAACGACGCCTGGTTCGGATTCACCCCGGGCCCCTACCAGCATCTGCACCAGACCGCCGTCCGAGCGACCGAGGAGGGTCTTCCCGTGGTTCGGGCCGCCAACAATGGCGTCTCCGCGGTGATCGATCCCCTGGGTCGCGTCGTCCGGTCGCTGCCGCTCGGCGCGCGCGACGCGCTCGATGCCGACTTGCCCGCGGCCTTGCAACCGACCGTCTTCGCGCGCGCCGGACATGTGCCGGTCTTCGTGGCCTGTTTCGGCCTGGCCCTGCTCTTGCTCCGTCGCGGGCGCCGGCGGACTGTAGGCTGAACGGGTCGAACGATCACCCGGATTTACTTGTAACGATCTGCACAATTCGCCATAAGCAGGAAATCCTCCTTGGATCGGGCCGCATTTGGTGGCATGTGACGCCGATGGTAAGGTAGCCGCGAGGGAAGCGGCGACTTCGCGGCTTGGGCTGGGAGGCACGGAGACAGGTTTGATGGTCAAGAAGGCGCCCAATCCCATCGACAAGCATGTCGGGAGCCGCGTGCGCATGCGCCGCATGATGCTGGGGATGAGCCAGGAGAAGCTCGGCGAGCGCCTCGGCCTGACGTTCCAGCAGGTCCAGAAATACGAGAAGGGCACCAACCGCATCGGCGCGAGCCGGTTGCAGCAGATCGGAACGATCCTGTCCGTGCCGGTGGCCTTCTTCTTCGAGGGCGCGCCCTCCGGCGAGCCGCTGCCCGAGGGCGGCTTCGCCGATTCCGGCGGACCGTCCTATGTTGCGGATTTTCTGTCGACCAGCGAGGGCCTGTCGCTCAATCAGGCCTTTATCCGCATCAAGGATGCCAAGGTCCGGCGCAAGATCGTCGACCTCGTCAACGCCGTTGCCGGGACCGATGTCGAACCGACCTGATCGGGCGGCAGTTTAGGGCAACCGCCCAAAAAGCGACCATTCGGCCACGCCGGCGTTCTTTTCCGCGAACGAACCGGCCTTTTTGCCATATTCAGACTTGACCGTCGCTGCGCTGGTTGCGAGAACCACGCCTCGCCGGATCGTGGGGCTTCGTCCTTCGCCGGCACGCGCCTCGCAGGCTGGAATCTGCAGTCGCGCCCGTTCAAATCCGGTTCATGGTGCCACCGATACCGACGGCGCCTCGCCCCGCGATCCCCGCGGCCCTGTTCTCTGGAGGACTTTCGTGTCCCGCAGTTCTTATCTCTTCACGTCGGAATCGGTCTCTGAGGGTCATCCGGACAAGGTCTGTGACCGCATCTCCGACGAGATCGTCGATCTGTTCTACAAGGAAGCCGCCAAGGCCGGCCTTCCCGCTGGTCAGGTGCGCGTTGCCGCCGAGACGCTGGCGACTACCAACCGGGTGGTCATCGCGGGTGAGGTGCGCACCAACCTCACCGACAAGCAGATCAAGTCGAAGGTGAAGTCGGCCGCCCGCAAGGCGATCAAGGCGATCGGCTACGAGCAGGACGGCTTCCACTGGAAGAAGGCCAAGATCGACGTTCTCCTCCACCCGCAGTCGGCCGACATCGCACAGGGTGTCGACGAAGCCAGCAACAAAGACGTCGGCGCAGGCGATCAGGGCATCATGTTCGGCTATGCCTGCCGCGAGACGCCGGAACTGATGCCGGCGCCCATCTACTACGCCCACAAGATCCTCGAGAACCTGACCAAGTACCGCAAGGCGGGCGAGAAGGGCTGCGAGAAGCTCGGCCCCGACGCCAAGAGCCAGGTCACCATCCGCTACGAGGACGGCAAGCCGAGCGCGGTCACGCAGATCGTGCTGTCGACCCAGCATCTCGACGAGAAGCTGACCTCCAAGGACGTGCAGAAGATCGTCGAGCCGGTGATCCGCGAGACGCTGAACGGCCTGGAGATCGCCAAGGACTGCAAGTGGTGGATCAACCCCACCGGCAAGTTCGTCATCGGCGGCCCGGACGGCGACGCCGGCCTGACCGGCCGCAAGATCATCGTCGACACCTATGGTGGCGCGGCTCCGCATGGCGGCGGCGCCTTCTCCGGCAAGGACCCGACCAAGGTCGACCGTTCGGCCGCCTATGCCGCGCGCTACCTCGCCAAGAACGTCGTCGCGGCCAAGCTCGCCGACCGCTGCACCATCCAGCTCGCCTACGCCATTGGCGTCGCGAAGCCCCTGTCGATCTATGTCGACCTGCACGGCACGGCCAAGGCCGGCGTCGACGAGGCGAAGGTGGAAAAGGCGCTGTCGGAGGTCATGGACCTCTCGCCGCGCGGCATCCGCGAGCATCTCGGCCTAAACAAGGCGATCTACGCCAAGACCTCCGCCTACGGCCATTTCGGCCGCAAGGCGGGCCGCGACGGCTCCTTCTCCTGGGAGAAGACCGATCTCGTCGGCAAGCTGAAGGAAGCGGTCGGCTGATATCAGCCGATCACCTGAGCCTTTGCGAAGGGGGCTGCGGCCCCCTTCGTCGTATCCGGATCAAGCCGCGACCACCCGACCATGACCGATGACAAGCGACTGGCGGGGCAGGGCTCGTTCTTCGGGCGGCGCAAGGGCAAGGGCCTCAGGCCGCACCAGACCGACCTCGTCGAGACGTTGCTGCCGCGCCTGCGCGTTGATCCGGCCATCCCCTGCGACCTCGCCGGCCTGTTCCCGCGCCCGCTCGACGGCTTCGTGCTGGAGATCGGCTTCGGCGGCGGCGAGCATCTGGTGCGCGAGGCCATCGCCCACCCCCATCTCGGCTTCATCGGCGTCGAGCCCTTCGTCAACGGCATGGCCAAGATGCTGGCCGAGATCGAGCGCCGGACAATAGACAATGTCCGGCTGCATACGCTCGATGCGGCCGATCTCCTGCCCTGGCTGCCCGCCGCTTCGCTCGACATCGTCTACCTGCTCTATCCCGATCCCTGGCCGAAGACGCGCCACCACAAGCGCCGCTTCGTCTCCGACCGGACGGTCTCTGGCTTCGCGCGTCTGCTGAAGCCCGGCGGCGAATTCCGCTTCGCCACCGACATCGATCATTACGCCGCCTGGACGCTGGAGCGGCTTCTGCGCTCGCCGGACTTCGTCTTCACAGCCGGGAAAGCCGCCGACTGGGTCACGCCCTGGCCGAACTGGGAATCGACCCGCTATGAGGCCAAGGCCCTGCGCGAGGGCCGCAAGCCGTGCTACCTGACGTTCAGGCGAACCTGACCCGCCGGGAGGCCCTGTGACGGCGGCGCTTTCGCTCATCTGCCTCGGTCTCGCCGGCCTGTCGCTGATGGTCGGCCCGGTCTGGTTGCCGCCGCTCGACGTGCTGCGCGGGCTTGCCGGCGGGGACACGACAGCCGGCATCATCGTCCACGACATCCGGCTGCCGCGCACGATCCTCGCCCTGTCGATCGGCGCGACTCTGGGCCTTGCCGGGGCCGCCCTGCAGGGCCTCGTCCGCAACCCGCTGGCCGAGCCGACACTGTTCGGTGCCCCGGCGGCGGCAGCCTTCGTTTCCGCGGCCATGCTGGCCTTCGGTGGCGCCTCCGCCCTGTCATTCTGGATGCCGGTGGCGGGCATGGCGGGGGCCTTCGCGTCGGTGGCAGTGCTGTTTCTCGTGACGGGGAGCCGGGCGAGCATCACCGTCCTGCTGCTGGCTGGGCTTGCGCTCAACAGCCTGTTCGGAGCCGCGACGGCGCTGGTGCTGAGCCTCGCGCCAAATCCCTTCGCGGCGCTGGAAATCGCCTTCTGGCTGCTTGGCTCGCTGGAGGACCGTTCCTTCGTCCATGTCGCGCTGGCGGGACCGTTCATGGTGGTTGGCGCATTGCTGCTGGTCTCGCAGGCGAAGTCCTATCGCGCGCTGACGCTCGGCGAGGAGGTGGCGGCGAGCCTTGGCGCCAACGTCGCCCGCGCGCGACTGATCGTAGCCGCCGGCCTCGCGTTCGGCGTCGGCGCAGCCGTGTCGGTGACCGGCGCCATCGGCTTCGTTGGCCTCGTGGCGCCGCATCTGGTGCGCCGGTCGGCAGGCTCCGACCCGGCGCGGGTCCTGTTGCCGGCGGCGCTCGCCGGGGCAGCGCTGCTGACCGCCGCCGACATCGTCGCGCGGCTCATCCCCGCCACCACCGAGGTGAAGACCGGTGTCGTCACGGCGCTCGTCGGCGTGCCCTTCTTCCTCTGGCGCATTCTTCGCCAGCGTCGGGCGGAGGAAGGCGCATGAGCGGCCTCCGCCTCGATACCGTTTCGGTGAGCCTTGGCGGCAGGCGCGTCGTCGCCGATGTCTCACTGGCGGTGCCGGCAGGCACGCTTCTGGCTGTCGTCGGGCCGAACGGCGCCGGCAAGACCAGTCTCCTGCGGGCGCTGGCCGGCCTCGTGCCGCATGCAGGCGCGATCCGCTTCGACGGTGCTGATCTTGCGACCCTCTCCGCCGGCGAACGCGCACGCCACATCGGCTATTTGCCGCAGGGGGCGGACTTTGCCTGGGCGCTGTCGGCGCGCGACGCGGTCGGGCTTGGCCGGCTGCCGCATGGCGATCCGTTCGGCCGGCTCTCGCCTGTCGATCGTGCCGCCGTCGATGAAGCGTTGCAGCGGCTCGACCTCACGCGCTTCGCCGGTCGGCCGGTGACCGCGCTGTCGGGCGGCGAGCGTTCGCGCGTGATGCTCGCCCGTGTCCTTGCGACGCAGGCCCCGCTGCTCGTCCTCGACGAGCCGACCGCCGCTCTTGATGCAGCGCATCAGTTCGAAGTGCTGGGCCTGATGCGTGCCCTCGCGGCCGAGGGCACTACCATTGTTGCCGTCCTCCACGATCTCACCCTTGCGGCGCGTTTCGCCGATCAGGTCCTCGTGCTCGACGGGGGCAGGGCAGCGGCGTCGGGCCCTCCGGAGGTGGCTCTGACCGAGGCGCGCCTCGCCGAGACCTTCGGGCTTTCCAGCGTGAGCGTCACCATCGACGGGCGGCAGGTGCCGGTCCCGATCGGCCGCATATCGCGCTGACGCGCCGCAAGGCTGCGCTGCCGTGCCTGCGCTCGACAGGCCCCGAGGCGCGCCGCTAGCCTCCGGGCTTCCGCTTCCAGGAGCCCGCCATGGCCGTCATCGATCGTATCGCGTCCTACCATCCCGAGATGACGGCATGGCGCCGCGATTTCCATGCCCACCCCGAGATCGGCTTCGAGGAGGTGCGCACGTCAGGCATCGTCGCCGAGAAGCTGGAATCCTGGGGCATCGAGGTTCATCGCGGCTTCGGCAAGACCGGCCTGATGGGCGTCATCCACGGACGCCCGGGCAATCGCAAGATCGGCTTGCGCGCCGACATGGATGCGCTGCCCATGCCCGAGCTCAATGACTTCGCTCACAAGAGCACCTACGAGAACCGCATGCATGCCTGCGGTCATGACGGCCACACGACCATGCTGCTCGGCGCGGCGCGCTATCTCGCCGAGACCCGCAATTTCTCGGGCACGGTGCATCTGATCTTCCAGCCCGCCGAGGAGGGCCTAACCGGCGCCGCCGAGATGCTCCGCGACGGGCTGTTCGAGAAATTCCCCTGCGACCAGGTCTACGGCATCCACAATGCCTGGGACCTGCCGCTCGGCACGGCGGCGATCCGGCCCGGCACGGTGCTGGCGGCGGTCGACTATTTCACCATCACGCTGAAGGGCCGGTCCAGCCACGCCGCCCAGCCCCATCGCGGCCTCGACCCGCTGCCCTGCGCGGTGCAGATTTATTCGGCGCTGCAGAACCTCGTCAGCCGCCGCATGGACCCGCACGACACGGTGGTGCTCTCCATCGGCAAGTTCCTCGCCGGCACCTCGCAGATCGTCATTCCCGAGATCGTCACCATGGCGGGCACGATCCGCACGCTCAAAGCCTCGACCCGCAAGGCGATGGACGAGCTGTTCCACCAGACCGTCAACGGCCTCTGCGCGGCGCACGGCATCGAGCTGACGCTCGACTACCAGCGCTCCTATCCGCCGACCATCAACACGGTGGAGGAGGCATCCGCCTTCGAGCAGGCGGCGCGCGACGTGGTGGGCGACGACCTCATCAAGACCGACCTGCCCTCGCTCACCGCCGGCGAGGACTTCGCCTATTACCTTGAAAAGGCACCCGGCGCCTTCATGCTGCTGGGGCAGGTGACGGACACGCATGGGGCCGTACCGGTCCATAACGGCCGCTACGACTTCAACGACGACCTGCTGCCGATCGGGGCAAGCTGCTTCGCCCGGCTGGTCGAGCAGCAGTTGTCGGGGGCCTGAGGACGGCGGTCAGACCAGTCGATCGGGCGAGGGCGCCATAGATGCCAATTTGCGCTTGCCAGGCCGGGCGGGGCTCTGGTGCCTGTCCTGCGGGTCCGGGCGGAAGTGCTTGGACAGCTTCAGGCCCTGTCCCTGGTAGTTCGAACCTGTCTCCCCGTAGAGCTGGTCGGGGATTTCGGCCATCGGCTCGTAGATGAGGCGCGCCACGTCCTGGCCATCCTCCAGGATGAACGGCACTTCGCGCGAGCGGACCTCGAGCACGGCCCGGGCTCCTTGGCCACCCGCGCCGGAATGACCAAAGCCGGGGTCGAAGAAGCCGGCATAGTGGACGCGGAACTCGCCCACGAGCGGATCGAACGGCATCATCTCGGCAGCGAATTCCGGCGGGATCTCCACCGCGTCCTTGGTCGCGAGAATGTAAAACTCGCCGGGGTCCAGGATGAGGTGCCGGTTGCCGAAGCTGTAGATCGGCTCCCAGAAGTCGTGGACGTCGCAGGCATTCTTCAGGTCGACGTCGATGACGGCCGTGTGGTGCTTGCCGCGATAGCCGATGAGTTCGTTCCGGCCCTTCTGGCCCAGATGAATCGTTACCGCCTTCGACCTGCCGCCGCGCTCGAACAGGCCGCGGCGCAGGCGAATCTGCGACAGGCGCGACCCGGTCCGCACCTTGACCGGGAAGGTCTGCGGCGAGACTTCGAGGTAGATCGGTCCCTTGTATCGGGACGGGATGGTGTCGAAGGCCTGCGCGCGATCGAGAATGACGCGCGTGAAAACGTCGAGCCGGCCGGTCGAACTCTTCGGGTTGGCGGTCACGGTCAGGTCGTCTGGCAGGTCGAGCGATTCCTGAATCTCTATGAGATAGACGCAGCCGGTCTCCAGCACGGCGCTGTCGGTGAGGTCGATCTCGTGCAGGCTCAGGTCGGCAAGTCGCTCCACGACGGTGCGCTTGCGTCCCGGCAGGAAGCTCGCGCGAATCCGCCATGCCCTCCGGCCCAGCCGCAGATCGAGCGATGCCGGCTGAATCTGGTCGGGATCGAAAGGTCGCTCCGAACTGATGACCCCCGCCGATTTGAGCGCCCGGATCGTCTGCGCGGGCAGAACGCCAGGGAGATCGTTGCCGCCGGAACCGGATTTCGCCATTCACCCAACCCTCGACGAACGAATCGTTCGTCAAAACGAACAAAACACTTGACGCACGCCGCGACGCTGAATACCACGCTTGCCACGACGTGGAGATTTGGCCGGCTGGCTTGCGAACCACGCTAAACAACTCGCTAAAAGGCCGGGCGCGCGGGATCAACCCGGCCTCGGCTTTTGCCGGGCCGGGTTTTGTTTTTTCCGGGGACAAGTGCCCCGGGCGCTCGAGGACGCAAGTCATGAAGAAGCCCTTCGATCCCACCCGTGCGAGGCCCGCGACCCGGCTCGTCCATGGCGGCACCATCCGCTCCGAGTTCGGCGAGACCTCCGAGGCGCTGTTCCTCACCCAGGGCCATGTCTACGACAGCGCCGAACAGGCAGAGGCGCGCTTCAAGAATACCGATCCCGGCTTCATCTACGCGCGCTTCTCCAACCCGACCGTCCAGATGTTCGAGGACCGGATGGCGCTGCTCGAAGGCGCCGAGGCCGCCAAGGCGACGGCCACCGGCATGGCGGCGGTGAACGCGGCCCTGTTCGGCCAGCTCTCGGCCGGCGACCACATCGTCGCGGCCAAGGCGCTGTTCGGCTCGAACCGCTACATCATCGAGAACCTGCTGCCGCGCTTTGGCGTCGAATCGACGCTGGTCGACGGCGCGGATCTCGCCCAGTGGCAGGCGGCGGTGCGACCCAACACCAAGGTGTTCTTCTTCGAGAGCCCGACCAACCCGACGCTGGATATCTACGACATCGCGGCCATCTGCCAGATCGCCAAGAACGCCAGGACCGAGACCCCGATCAAGGTCACCGTGGACAATGTCTTCGCCACGCCGCTGCTGCAGAGCCCGCTGGAGCTCGGCGCCGACTGCGTGATCTATTCGACCACCAAGCACATCGACGGACAGGGCCGCTGCCTCGGCGGCGTCATCCTCGGTTCGAAACAGTTCATCCAGGACTACATATACCAGTATCTGCGCCAGACCGGCCCTGCCATGAGCCCGTTCAACGCCTGGGTGGTGCTCAAGGGGCTGGAGACGCTGCAGGTGCGTGTCGAGCGGCAGACGCAAAGCGCGGCGAAAGTGGCCGATGCGCTCGCTGCGCTGCCGGGCGTGACGAAGGTTCTCTACCCCGGCCGCAAGGATCACCCGCAATACGAGCTGGCGCAGCGCCAGATGCGCGGCGGCTCGACGCTGGTCGCCTTCGAGGTCGAAGGCGGCAAGGCGGGCGCCTTCCGCGTCGCCAACGCCCTGAACATCGTCAAGATCTCCAACAATCTCGGCGACGCCAAGAGCCTGATCACGCACCCGCCGACGACCACCCACGACCGCTTCACGCCTGCCGAGAAGCTGGAGATGGGCATCACCGATGGCCTGCTGCGCCTGTCGGTGGGGCTGGAGGACCCGGACGACCTGATCGAGGACCTGGCCCAGGCGCTGAAGACGCTGGAATGGCCGGCGGACGCGAAGATCGTCAGGTTGTGAGGGTGGATACCGGCCACGAGGCTTCGCACCTCTCCCCGGTGGGGACGGGGCGGCCGCAGGCCGGGAGAGGGGGCCAAGGCTCGTGCTGTCACGCACTCTCCCCCTCACCCGCTCCTCGCTGACGCTCGGATCGACCTCTCCCCGCCGGGGAGAGGTGGAGCGACGGCCCGGTCGCTGCCTGCTCCGAAGCCAGCCCTTGCCCCGCCCATCCACCGATGCCAAACACGGGGCATGTCGCTGCTCGCCATTGCCTCGCGCCTCGCGCGCCCCTTCCTGCTCGCCACCGATCCGGAAACCGGGCACCAGCTCGCGGTCGCCGCGCTGAAAGCCCTGCCGCTGCCGCGCTGCGGCGCCGATGATCCGCGCCTCGCCGTTTCGGCCTTCGGCCTGACCTTCCCGAACCCGATCGGGCTCGCGGCCGGTTTCGACAAGCATGCCGAGGTGCCCGACGCCTGCCTGCGCCTCGGTTTCGGCTTCGTCGAGGTCGGCGGCGTCACGCCGAAGCCGCAGGCCGGCAATCCCAAGCCGCGCGTCTTCCGGCTCCTCGCCGACGAGGCAATCATCAACCGCTACGGGCTGAATTCCGATGGCGTCGACGTCATGGCGCGTCGCCTGCGCGCGCGCGCGGGGGGCGGCGGCATTGTCGGTGTCAACATCGGACCCAACAAGGAGACGATCGACCGCATCGCCGACTATGGCGTGCTGGTCGAGAAGCTCGGCCCCCATGTGTCCTACCTCTCGGTCAATGTCTCCTCGCCCAACACGCCGGGCCTGCGGGACCTTCAGCAGGCCGGCTTCCTCGACGAGGTGCTGGCCCGCTGCATCGAGGCGCGCGACATGGCGGCGCCAGGCAAGCCCATCCTGGTCAAGATCGCGCCGGACCTCTCGCTCGACGGTCTCGACGACATGGTCGGTGTTTGCCGCCGCCGGCAGGTCGACGGGATGATCGTCTCCAACACGACGATCGACCGGGCTGCCAGCCTGAAGGACCAGAAGACCGCGAAGGAAGCCGGCGGACTGTCCGGACGGCCCCTGTTCGATCGCTCGACCAGAATGCTCGCCGAGACCTACCGGCGGGTCGAGGGCCAGTTCCCGCTGGTCGGCGTCGGCGGCATCGCGTCGGCCGAGGACGCCTATGTGAAGATCGCCGCCGGCGCGACGCTGGTGCAGCTCTATTCGGCGATGGTGTTCAAGGGTTTCAGCCTCGTCGAGGAAATCCGCGAAGGCCTGACGGCGCGCATCATCCGCGACCGGCTGCCCTCGGTCGCCGGCCTTGTCGGAACCCGCAACGCGGACTGGCGCCTCGGCTGATCACGTCCGGAAGGTCGCCCTGACGAGACCCGGCAGCACCGCGGCCTGATAGAGCCCGCGCACCACCTGCAGGATCAGGAAGGCGATCCACAGCCCGTCATTGCCATAGCCCGACAGCAGCCACCACGCCGCGATGAACGTGGCGAAGGCGGCGATCATGCAGTTGCGCATGGCGACCGACCAGGTCGCGCCGATGAACACGCCGTCGAGCAGGAAGGCCATGACCCCGGTGACGGGCGTCAGCGCGGCATAGGGCAGGAAGCGCCGTGCCTCGGCGCGCACGCCTTCCGAGGTCGAGATCAGGTCGATCGCCGCACCGCCAAAGGCGTAGAAGGCGAGCGAGGCGGCGGTGCCGAAGGCGATGGCCCAGAGCCCCGACAGGATGACCGCGCGGCGGAACGAAGCCTCGTGGCGGGCGCCCACAGCCTGTCCGCCAAGCTGTTCGGCGGAGGTCGCGAACCCGTCGAGGAAGAAGGCGACCACGCCGACGAAGTTCATCAGGATGGCGTTGGCGGCAAGCATCGTGTCGCCGCCAACCGCGCCCTGCCGCGTGAAGAAGGCGAAGGAGCCGACCAGCGCCGCGGTGCGGATCATGATGTCGCGGTTGATGGCGATGGTGCGGACGATCTTCGCCCGGTCGAGCACCACCCGCCACGGAACGCCGAAGCGCCCGCCGAGCAGCGCCAGCACGACGCCGAGGCCGATCAGGGCGCCGCCGATCTCGGCGATGGCATTGGCCGCCGCGGCACCTTGCACGCCATAGCCGAGCTGGCTGACGAACAGCACCGTCAACGCCATGTTGGCGACGTTGATGACGACCTGCAGGACGAGGCCGGTGACGGTGCGCGCCTGACCGATCAACCAGCCGAGCACGGCGTAGTTGACGAAGGTCGCGGGCGCCGACCAGAGACGCAGCGAGACATAGGTGTCGGCGGCGGCGTTCACCTCGGCCGAGGCGCCCATCAGCATGAGCGCGCCGGACACGAGGGGGCGCTGCAGCGCGATCATGGCGAAGCCGATGGCAAGCCCGAGCAGCAAAGCGCGGGCGATCACAGCGCGCCGCTCGGTGTCGTCTCTCGCGCCGAGTGCCTGCGCGGTCAGCCCGATCGTCCCCATCCGCAGGAACACGAAGGCCCAGAAGAGGACGTCGATGATGACGGCGCCGAGCGCCACGGCCGCCAGAAGCGTCGCATCGCCGAGACGCCCGATGGCAGCGGCGCTGACGATGCCCAGTAGCGGCGTCGTCACATGGGCAAAGATCATCGGCACGGCGATGCCGAGCACGCGGGCATGGGTCACGACGGGCGGCAGGACGGCGGGGAGGGTGTGGGTCACGCCCTCCTTCTAGCGGTGGTCGGCGCGCCAAATCTAGCTGACGTGGCCCGCTTCCCAGCCGAGCATGGCCTGCTTGCGCGTCAGGCCCCAGTGATAGCCGGTGAGCGCGCCGGAGCGGCCGAGCACCCGGTGGCAGGGCACCACGAAGGAGATCGGGTTCTTGCCGACGGCCGCGCCGACCGCCCGCGCTGCGCTCGGCTTGCCGATGTGGCTGGCAATGGTCGAATAGGTCGTCGCCTTGCCCATCGGGATGCGCAGCAGCGTCTCCCACACGCGCACCTCGAAATCGGTGCCGATCAGGCAGACGCGCAGGGGCCGGTCGCCGGCCCAGGCCTTGGGATCGAAGATGCGCTGGGCCACCGGCCCGGTCGTCGCGGCATCCTCGACGAAGGCGGCGTTGCGCCAGCGGCCCTTCATGTCGGCAAGCGCCGAGGGTTCGCCGCCGATGTCGCAGAAGCCGAGGCCGGCAAGGCCGCGATCGGTCGCCACCACGATGGCCTGCCCGAAGGGCGAGGGGTGGAAGCCATAGCGCATGGTCAGGCCTTCGCCGCCGGTCTTGAACTCGCCGGGCGACATGGCCTCGTGGGTGACAAACAGATCGTGGAGGCGGCCCGGGCCGGAATAGCCGACCTCGTAGGCGGTATCGAGCACCGTCGCCTCGTCGCGCAGCAATGCGCGGGCGGCGTCGAGCGTGATGGCCTGCAGGAAATCCTTGGGCGTCAGCCCGGCCCACCGCCGGAACAGGTGGTGCAGGTGGCCGGTGGACAGGCCGACATGCTCGGCCATCTCCTCGACCGTCGGCTGGCGTCGCCAGTGGTCGGTGATGAAGGCGAGCGTGCGCCGCACGACCTCGTAGTCGTCGGCGGCCTCGGCGAGGCGGATCGGCATGCCATGCTTCTCGAGCTGGACGATGTTGAGCATGAGACGGGCTCCTGATCTCTTGAACTTGAGCCGAATGTGGCGCTTGCGGTGGCCCACAACCACCCGATTCCTATGGCACTGCGAGAAAAATCGCCGCCGCGGTCAACCCGTCTTCGGAAAGGTCAGGACCTCGATCTTGTTGCGGTCGGGATCGAGGATGAAGGCGCCAAAATAGGCGGTCATCGCGGCCTGCCGGGGGCCGGGCGCGCCGCTGTCGGTGCCGCCATGGGCGAGCGCCGCAGCGTGGAAGGCGGAGACCGCGGCTTCGTCGCGGGCGCGCAGGCAGATATGAGTGCCGGGATCGCCGGGCGGTGCCGCGTAACCCTCGCGCAGGTTGATCCAGAATTCCGGATAGGCCTTGCCGTAGCCGACGCTCCTCTCGCGCGTCACGAGCCGCGTCAGGCCAATGGGTGCGAAGACCGCGTCATAGAAGGCGGTCGAGCGGGCAAGACCGCTGACGGCGACGGAGACATGGTCGATCATTGGCGGACTCTCCTGGCGCCTGCACCCATTCTCAGTCGAACCGCGTCCGCGTCGGGCCGCGCCTTGCCTCGGCCAGCGCCAGGCGCAGCGCCTTGCCGAAGCCTTCGCGCTCGACCGGCGGCAGGAAGGTCGCAATGTCGAGCTTGCGGCGGCCCTCGTCGAGGGTCAGCGAGAGAACCTGCCCGTCCTCCTCGTCGACGACCTGGGTCAGCCGTGTCCAGGCCGAATTGAACCGCCACTCACGCGCGCGCCCGTGGAAGGTCACCTTGCGGATGCGGATCTCGGTCGGCGTGACGATCACCTCCTCATAGGCGCGCGCGTGCAGGTAGTTGGCGCGGAAGGCGAGGAAGATGATCAGCACGTCGAGGCCGAGAAAAGGCACGACCGGCCAGGCGCCCATGGCGAAGAACATTACCGCACCGATCAGGTTCAGGACGCCCACCGCCGCCATCAGCGCGATGAAGCCCGGCCAGCCGAGCGAGCGGTGCGGCGTCAGGATCGCCGCGAACAGCGGCGCCTCGTCCTCGGGCGCGAACTTCGAAACTGTCGGGTTGCCGGTTGTCATGACACCCCATTATAGGTCGTCCATGCCCGTCCGGACCACCACGAAGACCGCAAAGCCGGAGACGCCGCGCAAGCGCCCGGGTAAGGCGCTGGCCAATGCCGCAGCGGCCAGGGCGGCGGCGAAGCGGCGCAAGCGCGACGGCCTGACCGCCCAGGAGGTCGAGGCGATCTTCTTCCGCTTCCACCAGGTCGATCCCGAGCCCAAAGGCGAACTCGAAAGCGTCAACGCCTATACGCTGCTGGTCGCCGTGGCGCTGTCGGCGCAAGCGACCGATGTCGGTGTCAACCGGGCGACGCGGCCGCTGTTTGCGCTGGTCGATACGCCGCAGAAGATGGTCGCGCTCGGCGAGGAGGGCCTGATCGCCTACATCCGGACGATCGGCCTCTACCGCAACAAGGCGAAGAACGTCATCGCCCTGTCGCGCAAGCTGATCGCGGAGCACGGCGGCGAAGTGCCGGCCGACCGCGCGGCGCTGGAGACATTGCCGGGCGTTGGCCGCAAGACCGCCAATGTCGTCATGAACATCGCCTTCGGCGTGCCGACCATCGCGGTCGATACGCATCTGTTCCGGGTTGCCAACCGGACGGGGCTCGCGCCGGGCAAGACGCCGCTGGCGGTGGAGCTCGGCCTTGAGAAGGTCGTGCCGGACGCGTATCGCCTGCACGCCCATCACTGGCTGATCCTGCACGGCCGCTATGTCTGCAAGGCGGCAAAGCCTCTCTGCGCCCGCTGCATCATCGCCGACATCTGCCGCTTCGAGCAGAAGACGGCGGCCTGAGCGCAGGGGCGGCCATGCGGTCGCCACGCCTTTCCCTGTCCGCGCATTTCAGTAAGATCGCCGTCCGGATTGCGACGATCCCGCCTTGGCCGACGCCATGACGGAGCAGGGAGGCTACCAATGACCGCCAGAACCACCTTTTCCCGCCGCGCCGTGATGGCCGGTGCAGCCGCCACGCTCACCGCCCCCGGCATCGTGCGCGCGCAAGGCCAGACGCTGAAGATCGGCTCGCTGCTGCCGCGTTCGGGCTTCTTCGCCCAGGCCGGCCAGAGCATGCATCGCGGCGTGCTGGCGGCCCCCGAGCTTCTCAAGGAGCTCGGCTACAATGTCGAGATCGTCCATATCGACACTGAGTCCAACGCCGACGTCGCCCGCACCCAGGCCGAGCGTGCCATCAATGACGGTTGCCACGTGCTCACCGGCGCCTTCGATTCCGGCCATACGCTGGCCATCGCGCAGGTCACCGAGCAGCGCCAGATCCCCTTCGTGGTCAATGTCGCCGCCGCCCCGCAGATCACCGAGCAGGGCTACAAGTTCCTCGTCCGCAACTTCCAGACCGGCGGGCAGCTCGTCACCAACGGCCTGCGCCTGATCAAGGATGTGATGGACGCCAAGAACGTCAAGCTCGAGACGGCGGTGTTCCTGCACGCCAACGACACGTTCGGCACCGCCCAGCGCAACGCCATGGACGCCATCTGGCCGCGCGTCGGCCTGCCGATCAACCTCGTCGAGAAGATCGCCTACGACCCGCGCGCACAAGACCTTTCGGTCGAGGTCACCAAGATCCGCTCGCTCAATCCCGACCTCGTCATGTGCGTCACCCGCGCCTCCGACGCCATCAAGATGGTGCGCGACATGGTGCGCCAGCGCTTCCAGCCGAAGGCGATCATCTCGCCGGGATCGCCGGGCTTCTACGACGAAGAGTTCTACCAGGCGCTCGGGCCCCTCGCGGACTTCGTGCTGTTCGGCCTGCCCTGGGCCAACCCGAAGTCCAGCATGACCGAGGCCTTCGGCAAGAGCTTCGCCAAGGCCAATCCGAGCAACCGCTTCGCGGTTGACAGCTTCAATGCGGGCTTTGCCTTCGAGGGCCTGCTGATCGCCGCCGATGCCTTCAAGCGCGCGGGCACGACGGCCGGCGCGCCGCTGATGGAGGCGGTGCGGGCGACCAACCTTGCCGAGCACATCATGATCGGCGGCCCGATCACTTTCGACGCCAAGGGCCAGAACCCGAATATCGGTTCGGCGCTGGTGCAGAACCTCAAACGCGTGCCGACCGTCGTCCTGCCCAAGGACGTGGCGCTCGCCGAACCCGTTCTCCCGCTGCCGGCCTGGCAGGGGCGGAGCTGAAGCCGTCCGGGGTCGCCTGTTCGCGCCACTGCAGACGGACTATGGTCGTTGACGATGAGTGACCTGCCGGGGGGCGGGTGGTGATGCGTAACGCAAGAGGCGTGCTGTCGCTGGCGCTGCTGGCAGGCATTCTGGCAGGTCCCGCCACGGCCAGCCGCGAGCCGAGCTATGTCGGCCTCTGGCGCACGGCGGGCATGACCTGCCGGGCCCCGGAGGACATGCTGACCAGCTATACCCGCTACGCCATGAGCAGCGACACGCGCGCCTGCCGCATCCTGCGCGTCGATGGCCGGCGGCCGAAATGGGTGCTGACCCTCGACTGCAAGAGCGTCGGCGAAGGCCAGGCCTTCTCAATCGAGGAGGAGGTCACGCTTTCGGAGGACGCACTGAAGCTGGCGGTGGTCTGGCAGTCGCCGGACATGGCCTCGGGCGGCGACATGGAACTGCATCGCTGCAGATAGGCACGACCGGCGACCCTGCATCAAGGCGGGTTGCCGAAGCCCGCCGGTCGCGCTAACTCCCCGCATCTCTCCAGCCGTGCGAAGCCCCGATGTTCTTGTCGCTCTATGGCAACGTGCTCGTCCAGGGCGTCCTGACCGGTCTCGTCTATGGCCTGATGGCGCTCGGGCTGTCGGTCATCTTCGGCGTCGTGCGCGTGGTCAACTTCGCTCATGGCGAGTTCGCAGTGGTTGCCATGTACGCGGCCTTCGTGCTGTTCCGCTCGTTCGGCCTCGACCCCTTTCTCGCGATGGTGCCGATCGCGGCGGCCTTCTTCGTCATCGGCTACGGCCTGCAGCGCACGCTTATCAACCCCTTCGTGTCGCGCCCGGAGCACGAGCAGTTCATCCTGCTGGTCGGCCTCGCCATCATCATGGTCAACGGCACGCTGATGATCTTCGGGCCGGACGCGCGCAGCGTGAACCTGCCCTATTCCTTCGACAGCTGGGAGATCGGCCCGATCATCCTCGACAAGGTGCGCGTCTACGCGGCCGTCGCGGCGCTGGCGGTGGCCGCCCTGCTGTTCGCCTTCTTCCGCTTCACGGCGACCGGTGTCGCCATCCGCGCCTGCGCCGACAACCTCGTCGGCGCCGCGGTGGTCGGTCTGGACGTCAAGCGGCTCTATGCCCTGACTTTCGGGCTCGGTCTCGCCTGTGTCGGTGCCGCCGGCGCGCTGATGGTGACGCTGACCGATGCCACCCCGATGATCGCGCCGGCCTTCACGCTGATCGCCTTCACCATCGTCATCATCGGCGGCATGGGTTCGATGGCGGGCGCCATCGTCGGTGGCCTGCTGATCGGCGTCGCCGAGGCGCTGGCCTCGGTCGTCATCGCGCCGTCCATGAAGACCATGGTCTCCTTCGGTCTGCTGGTGCTGGTGCTGGCGCTGAGGCCGCAGGGCCTCCTTGGCCGACGGACATGAGGGCGCGGCCATGAACCCGTTCGCGCTGCTGATGCGCCTTGCCGACGAAGCTCCGCGCCGCGCGCTCGTCCTGCTTGGCGCGCTCCTCGCCGTCCTGCTGGTCGCGCCCGCCGTGCTCGACCGCTATCTGCTCTCGGTGTTCTTTCTGATCTTCTGGTTCGCCACGGTCGGGCAGGCCTGGAACGTCATGATGGGGCTCTGCGGCCAGCTCTCGCTTGGCCATGCGCTCTATGTCGGCCTTGGCGGCTATGTCGGCGCGGTGCTGTGGGTGAAGTTCGGGATATCGCCGGCCATCGCGCTGGTGCCGGCCATGCTCGTCGCCATGGCCTTCGGCGCGGCCATCGGCTGGCTCGGCTTTCGCTTCGGCATCGAGGGCGTCTATTTCGCGCTGCTGACCATTGCCTTTGCCGAGGTCGCACGCATCGGCTTCGACAACTGGTCCTTTGTCGGCGGCGCGGCCGGCTTCTTCATTCCGGTCACGGCGGGCGGCGGCTCGGCGGTGAACCTGCGCGGCGGGCCGATCCTGTTCTACTATGTCGCCCTGGCGATGATGGTCGTTGCCTTCATCCTCTGCGCGCTGCTGCGCCGCTCGAAGGTCGGCCATGCCTGGCTCGCCGTCCGCGAGGACCCGGAGGCGGCGCGCGCGCTCGGCATCGACGTGTTCCGCGCCAAGATGGCTGCGGTGCTGGTGTCCTCGGCGATGACGGCGGCGGCCGGCGTCGTCTATGCCTTCTACCAGAGCAACCTCTTCCCCAGTCAGACCTTCGACATCGCCCGCTCGATCGAGATGATTCTGGCGCCAATCATCGGCGGCCTCGGCACGCTGTTCGGGCCGATCCTCGGCGCCTTCATCCTCACCCCGCTCGGCCAGACGCTGATCGCCCTGGTCGAGAAGATCGCCGGGCGGCCGATCCCCGGCGTCAACCTGGTCTTCTACGGCGCCGCGCTGATGGTGATGATCTGGTTCGCGCCCAACGGCATCTGGCCCTGGCTGAAGAAGAAGCTCGGCATCCCGGAGGGGCGCTCGTGAGCGCGCTTCTCGACGTGAAGGGCGTGACCAAGCGCTTCCGCGGTCTCACCGCCGTCGACGACGTCTCGCTGTCGGTCGAGGAGGGCGAGATTTTCGCCGTCATCGGCCCGAATGGCGCCGGCAAGACGACGCTGTTCAACCTGATAGCCGGCGTGATGCGTCCCGATGCCGGCCAGATCGCCTTTGCCGGCGAGCGGTCTGACGGTGTCGCGCCGCACGACCTCTGCCGCAGTGGCCTTGCCCGCACCTTCCAGATCGTCCGGCCCTTCCCGGAACTGACTGTCATGGAGAATGCCACCATCGGCGCCATGATGCGCGCTTCTGACATGGACATGGCGCGAGGCAAGGCCGCCGAAGTGCTGCGCCGCCTCGACCTGTGGGACCGGCGCGATGCCAAGGCGAAGTCGCTGACCCTGCCCGACCGCAAGCGCCTCGAATGCGCGCGCGCGCTCGCGACCGAGCCGCGCCTCCTCCTGCTCGACGAGGTGATGGCGGGTTTGCGACCGACCGAAGTCGACCGCATCGTCGCCATCCTCAAGGACATCAACCGCGAGGGCGTCACGATCCTCCTCATCGAGCACGTCATGCGCGCCACCATGGCGCTCGCCGGCCGCATCCACGTGCTCCATCACGGCGCAACCATTGCCGAAGGCACGCCGGAGGAGGTGACGCGCCACCCGAAGGTGCTGGAGAGCTATCTCGGGGCCGAAGCACTATGATCCGGGCTCTCTGAGATGCTGCTCGTCCACGAAATCGACGTCTTCCACGGCGACGCCCAGGCGCTCGACAAGGTGTCGCTGGAGGTGCCGGAGCGCTCCATCGTCGCCATTGTCGGCGCCAACGGCGCCGGCAAGACCTCCCTCATCCGCACGATCGCCGGGATGCACCAGCCGACTTCCGGCACGATCCGCTTCAAGGACCGCGACATCATGGGCCTGCCAAGCCACGAGGTCTGCGATCTCGGCATCGGGCAGGTCGCCGAGGGCCGGCAGGTCTTCCCGACACTCACCGTCGCCGAGAACCTCGCCATGGGCGCCATGATCCCGCGCGCGCGGCGGCACAAGGCCCGCAATATCGACCGGGTCTATGCGATGTTCCCGCGACTCCTCGAGCGCGCGGGCCAGGCCGCCGGCACGCTGTCCGGCGGCGAGCAGCAGATGCTCGCTATCGGCCGCTGCCTGATGGGCGAGCCGGAACTGGTCATGTTCGACGAGCCCTCGCTCGGCCTCGCCCCGACCGTGGTGCAGGACGTGCTGCGCACGATCCGCGACCTGGCCGAGGGCGGGCTGACCTGCGTGCTGGTCGAGCAGAACGTCGCGGTCTCCCTCCGCCTCGCCAGCCGCGGCTACGTGCTGGAGAACGGCCGCGTGACGCTGTCCGGCACCGGAGCCGAACTGTTGGCGGACGACGGGGTCAGGAAGGCCTATCTCGGGATGTGATCCCGTCGGCGAGTGTGGTATATCCCGTTGGGATATACAGGAGGCGTCAATGAACCATCATACGCCGAACCGCAAATCCGCGGCGAGCCGCGCCAGGCTGTTCAAATCCAATCGCAGCCAGGCGGTGCGTATCCCCAAGGCGCTGGCCTTCCCGGATTCGGTGAAGGAAGTGGAGATTGTCGCGGAAGGCAACACCCTGATCATCAAGCCGGTGGCCGGTACGTGGGACGAGTTCTTCGATAGCCCACCAGCCTCCGATGATTTTATGCGCGAGCGCGATCAGGGCGAATTCGAAGAGCGCGAGTCGCTCGATTGAGCGGCTACCTCCTCGATACGGACATTTGCGTCCAAGCCATGCGGGATCGGCTCCCGGCGCTCCGCGAGCGTTTCAATCACGAGCGTGGACGACTGTTCATTTCGGTCGTGACGCAGGCCGAACTGGCATTCGGAAGTCTGAAATCGTCAGATCCGCCGCGCAACGACGCGCGGCTTGCTCGGCTCGTCGAGCATCTGTCGATCCTGCCCTTCGGCAGTGCCGCCGTTGACGACTACGCCGCCATCCGCCTGCATCTCGAACGCTCCGGCTCGCGCATAGGACCGAACGACTTGCTCATTGCGGCGCAGGCGCGCGCGGCGAGCCTCGTCATGGTCACCGGCAACCGCCGCGAGTTTGACCGCGTGCCGGGTCTCGTGGTCGAGAACTGGCTCGTGTGAGCCTCACGCCGCCCCGGCCACCGCCGCGCGCGTCTTGGTGAGAACGTAGTCCTCCACCGCCTTCTCGTCGGCCGGCAGATGGGCCATGCGCTCCTCGCGCTCCATCAGGTCGCCGAGCCAGGCGGGCAAGGCCGGTCGGACGCCGCAGGCCGCCTCCACCGCGTCGGGGAACTTGGCGGGATGGGCGGTGGAAAGGACAACGGTCGGCACTGCCGGGTCGGCCTTCACCTTGCGCGCGGCGACCATGCCGACCGCCGTGTGCGGGTCGAGCAGATAGCCGGCTGTCTCCAGCGTGTCGCGGATCATGGCGGACACTTCCGCCTCGTCCGCCCGCGAGGCCGCAAACTCCGCGCGGATGGAGCCCAGCGCATCGTTGGCGATGGTGAAGCTCTTCGACTGGGAGAGGCCCGCCATCAGGCGGCGCACCGTGCCGGCATCGCGCCCATGGGCGTCGAAAAGCAGGCGCTCGAAATTCGAGGAGACCTGGATGTCCATGGAGGGCGAGGAGGTCGCGACCACCCCCGTCACCTCGTAGCGGCCGGTGCGGATCGTCCGCTCCAGGATGTCGTTGACATTGGTGGCGACCACCAGTTCGGAGATCGGCAGGCCCATGCGCTTGGCGACATAGCCGGCGAAGACATCGCCGAAATTTCCCGTGGGCACCACGTAGCGCGCGGCGCGCTGCGGAGCGCCCAGCGCCGCGCCGGCAGCGAAGTAATAGACCACCTGCGCGACGATCCTCGCCCAGTTGATCGAATTGACGCCGGAGAGACGCACCCGGTCGCGGAAGGCGTGGTTGTTGAACAGCGCCTTCACGATGGCCTGGCAGTCGTCGAAGGTGCCGTCGATGGCGACGGCATGGACGTTTGGCGCATCGACCGTGGTCATCATGCGGCGCTGCACGTCGGAGACGCGCCCGTCGGGGAACAGGATGACCACATCGACCTGGTCGAGGCCGCGGAAGGCCTCGATGGCGGCGCCGCCGGTATCGCCCGAGGTCGCACCGACGATGGTGGCGCGCTGGCCGCGGGCCTTGAGCACATGGTCCATCAGCCGGCCGAGGAGCTGCATGGCGCAGTCCTTGAAGGCGAGCGTCGGCCCCTGGAACAGCTCCAGCACCCACTCGGACGCCGAGAGCTGGACGAGCGGCGTTACCGCCGGGTGGCGGAAGCTGGCATAGGCCTCGTCGATCATGCGCGACAGGTCGCTCGCCGGGATCGTGTCGGTCACGAAGGGCGCGAGCACGCGGCGCGCCACCTCCTGGTAGGGCTGGCCGGAAAGCGCCGCGATGGCCTCCGGCGCCATGACCGGCCAGGTCTCGGGCACGTAGAGGCCGCCGTCGCGGGCAAGGCCGGCGAGCAGGGCGTCGGGGAAGTTCAGCACCGGAGCCTCGCCCCGGGTGGAGATGTAGCGCATGGCGAGGCCTCCGCCGGCCTTGTCGGATCGTTGCGGCGGGATTAGGCCGGTGAGCCATGCATGGCAAGTGTGGCGCGGATGCCGGCGCGCGGTCATCGTCCTGTCACAGCCCGCCATCAGGAAGCCCCGATGACCATTCGCGCCCTGCTCTTCGACAAGGACGGCACCTTCGTCGACTTCGACCTGACCTGGGGTCCGGCCGCCTTCCGCGTCATGGAACGCATGGCGAAGGGCGATCGCTCCGGCGTCGAGCGCCTCATGGCGGTTTCCCACTTCGACGAGGCGGCGATGCGCTTCCGGCCGACCTCGCCGCTGGTGGCGGGTTCCTCCGCCGATTACGGGCCGCTCTGGGCCGAGGCGCTCGGGCGGCCCTTCTCGGCGGCCGTGACCGACGAGATGGACACCCTGTTCGTCGAGGAGGGGCTGGCCGGCCTCACCCCCATCGGCGATCCCGCCGGCGCCATTGGCGCCCTCAAGGCGCGCGGCCTGACTCTCGGCGTCGTCACCAACGATTCGGAAAACGGCGCCCGCCACCAGACCGCGCGGCTCGGGATCGACCACCACTTCGACTACATTGTCGGCTGGGATTCCGGCCATGGCCGCAAGCCCGCGCCGGGCCAGATCACCGCCTTTCTCGACGCCTTCGGCATGCGCCCGGAGGAGGTCGCCATGATCGGCGACAGCCTGCACGACATGCATGCGGCCCGCGCGGCGGGGGTCGTAGCGGTCGGCGTCACGACCGGGCCGCTGGTGCCGGACAATTTCGAGCGCCATGCCGACGTGGTGCTGCCCTCATTCATGGAGCTCGCCGGCTGGCTGGACGCGCGCGCCTGAGCCCGATCCCTACTTGCGGCTTGCACAACTGAAGTGCGTCCTTCGAGGCTCGCCATAGCATCGAGCGAACGCGAAATGCGTTCGCATCTTGCTATGCGGCTCGCACCTCAGGATGAGGCAGTTGTGGATTGCACAAGGCTCTTGTCGAAGTTCGGCGGCTGAACATCGTCCCAAGGCCGATGCAAGTCACAACCCACCTCATCCTGAGGTGCGAGGGCTTTGGCCCGAGCCTCGAAGGACGCAGTTCGTCAATGCCAGGCAGCTGCCGGCGCCTCAGCCGAGCCCTTTCGCGAAGGCCTCGCCGTCCCTCACGCCGAGTTCGTAGGCCGCGCGGATCGCCTCCGCGTCGGTCACCGCGAAGCGGCTGGTCAGGATCGGCACCGAGGGGCGCGCGACCGTCCGGCCCTCGACAGGCGGCATGGAGCGCCCGGCGCGGGTCGTCAGCACCAGCGTGCGGCCGCCCGTCGCCTCGACCTCGGCGATCTTGTCTACCGGCGGGTTGTCGACCAGGCCGCCGTCGAGCGCTGGCCGGCCGTTGACGCGGCCGACCGGCATGAAGGGCGGCACCGCGGCGGTGCCCATCAGCGCCGCGACGAGCTCAGCAGGCGTCTCAACGGCGTGCGTCGACACCCAGCTCGGGAACAGCCCGACATGCCGGCCGGCGCGCGAATGAGCCGCGCCCATCCAGACCTTCTCGACCTGGTAGGCGCCGATCGCGGCATAGGCCGCGACCATCGGCGGTATGAAGCGCGGCGGGTGGGTGAGCTGGATCAGCACTTCCGGCGCGGCCTTCAGCGCGGCGAGCTCCAGCTCCCCGAAAATGTCCTCCAGCAGCTTGCGATAGAGGCCGGAGACGACGAATGGCGAGCGGCCCTTCAGCATCTGGCTCCAGTCGAGCTCCTTCTCGATGGTCGAGCAGGCGTCGATGACGATGCGCCTGACACGGTCGCCCTCGCCGATCAGCGAGAAACAGGCCTGGAAGGCACCGGCCGAGACCCCGACCACGCGGCCCGGGCGCTGCGGGTGGATGGCGGTCAGGGCGTCCCAGAAGCCGCCCTGCCAGTAGCAGCGGTTGCCGCCGCCGGCGAAGGCTACGGCGTCGAAGTGAACTCGCGTCATGGCGGCAATCTAGGGGGAGGGCGCAACGCTCGTCGAGGGCTTCGCGAGGCTCATGAAAGGGCACGCGCGACGGGGTTGCGCGCCGCCGGACGCGCCGCTATACACGCGGCCTGTTCGCGAGGCGGAGTGTAGCGCAGTCTGGTAGCGCACCACGTTCGGGACGTGGGGGTCGCAGGTTCAAATCCTGCCACTCCGACCAGCGCTCTCATGGGGTTGCGTAGGTCGGAAATCGCCGCGGACAGTCCATCATCCAAAGAAGCGCCGTTGAAGTGTACCCTTGGGCGGGCCCGCGCCGTGCGGAACCCTTGCGCGTCGCGCGGCGTTCCCTCCGTGAATGACTCCGGAGAACACCATGGTCACCGACGACACCCGCACCGCGGACGGCACGATCGTCGAGCCGGATCGCCGCCAGAAGCCGCCGCCGGCCGAAGCCGCGCCCGGCCCTCAGATCGTCAATGCCGATACGGTCCGATCCGCCCCGCTGGGCAGGCCGGTGCTGGCGGTCCTGGTCGTGAGCCTTGTCGCTGTGGTCGCGCTGCTCGCCGTGATCTACGGCTTCTTCGCCATGTCCGTGCCCTGACGGGTCGGCGCTCGGGCCGTGGCTCTCAGGCCGTGGCCAGGCGGCGGATGCCGGGGTTCACCGGCGGCGGCGCCACCTTGTATTCGCCGCACCAGTCGCTACGCGAGACGGTGGGCCATTGCGCCGAACCATCCTGGCGTGCCACCGGCGGATGCGACCGGCAGACTCCGCCCGTCCGCGGCTCGAAGAAATTCCTGCAGTTCCCGCACATCTCGGCCATCGAGCGGCTCCCGGCGAAGGTTGTCGGAAGCAAGACGTAGCGCGTCGGCCTTACCCGGCGGTTTCCGGCCGCGGTCGCATCGGTCCGAATTGGCAGCGTCGTTAGCGGAGCGTTTCCATCAGGCCGGCGAGCAGGCGCGCACGCGGCAGGATGGAGGAGACGAGGCCGTGCTCCTCCAGCGTATGGGCGCCCGCGCCGTCGATGCCGAGCCCGTCGAGGGTCGGCACGCCGAGGGCGGCGGTGAAATTGCCGTCCGAGCCGCCGCCGGTCATCGGGCAGTCCTCAAGGTCGAAGCCGATCGAGCGGGCCACGCCTTGAGCCCGTTCCAGCATTTCGACGATATCGGGCGTCTTCGGATAGGCGGGGCGGTTGATCTCGCCCTCCACCCGGATCGACACATCGGGGTCGACCGGCTTGAGGCCGAAGATGCGCGCGACCATCTCCGCCCCCACAGTTGGATCGGGTACGCGCAAGTCGATCTCGGCCGTGCAGGTCTCCGGCGTCACATTGGCCGCCGAGCCGCCCTTGACGAGGCCGACCGTGGTGGTGATGCCGCGCGCATAGTCGGTCATGCCCTCGACGGCGAGGATCTGGTGCGCCATCTCGCGGATGGCGCTGCGCCCGTCCATGTGGCGTGCGCCGGAATGGGCCGGGCGGCCGTGAGTGACGAGATGGAAGCGGCCGACGCCCTTGCGGGCGGTGACGATGCGGCCGCCGTCGCGGGCCGGCTCGGTGACCAGCACATAGGCCGCCTTGCGGGCTTCCTCCTCGATCGCCGCGCGCGACGACGGGCTGCCGACCTCCTCGTCGGGGGTGAACAGGAAGACCACCGGCCGCGCCGGCGCGACGCCGGCCCTGACGAGGGCGCGGTAGCCGGCGACGGCGAGATAGGCGCCGCCCTTCATGTCGTAGAGCCCCGGCCCGAACAGCTTGTCACCCTCGCGGCGGAACGGCAGGCGGCCGGTCAGCGTGCCCTTGGGATGAACGGTGTCCATGTGGGTGAGGACGAGGATCGGCTTCTCGTTCGACGGCTCGTCGGTCGAGACCTTGAGGATGCCGGCATAGCCGTCGGTGCCGGGACGGCGGTCGAAGGTCACGGGCAGGCCCTCGAAATCCTTCTCCACCGCGTCCAGCACGGCCTCAACGCCGGAGGCATCGTAGGTCGGGCTCTCGATGGTCACCCAGCGGCGGATGCCCTCGATCACCTCGTCCTCGTGGAGGGGAATGGTCGCTGCCTTCAGGCTCATGATGTCCTATCGCTCCCGCTGGACGCGCCGGGCGGCCGTCCGTATCGCGTCGAGCGCGGCGGTGACCCGCCGTGCATTGACGCCGAAATCCTGGGCCCCGTAGCGCGCCGCCGACCGCATGTCGATGCGTGACCTGCCATTCGCGTGGCGAATGCGGATGACGATGTCGTCCCGAAGGCCGAGGATCAGCGAGCGGGTCACCATTTCGATGCGGCCGTCGCGGCCGGGACCGCGATAGTCCGCCTGGTCGAGGATGCGCCAGCGCTGGCCGTCGATCAGCTCGGTGACGACGTCGTTCACGTCGCTCGGCGGCAGGTCGACCTCGATGGTCCGGATCTCGGGGTAAAGCCGTCGCTGGACGGCGGCGAAGCGCTCGGGATAGCGGACCGGGTTGGCGCTGGCCGGCCGTGCCGTCGCGACGATGTCGAAGGCGGGCGGGTCGGCGGGGTCGGTGGTGATGTCGGTGATCGCCGGCAGCGTCCAGCCGATGGCCATGAGGGTTGCCGGATAGGCGGAGACGATGGCGCCGACGATCAGCGCGAAGGCGGCGAACCGGCCGCCGCGATAGCCGGAGAACCAGATCGTGGTGCCCGCGAGCAGAGCCATGGCCATGCCGGCGGCGACGATGCCGAGGCCGATGGTCAGCGCGGTGACGGCCTGCGCGCCGTCGAGCCAGTCGGACCTGGCCGCCAGCACAGCGACCGCCGAGCAGGCGCAGCCGAGCAGCACGAAGCGCAGGCTCCAGACGGCCAGGCGCGAGGTCGGCTCGACGAAGGCGCGGCGCAGCGTGGTCATGAGGGAGCGGAAACCGGAATCATCGTCTTGAGCCCGACGGGCGATCCTATTCGGTCTTCTGGCAGATCGCGCGCAGGGCTGTCCATTGCTCCGGCGTCAGGGCGGGAACGGCCATCGCCCGCCCGCGGGCCATATCAAGGATTGCTCGTTCGCGCTCGGCGTTGGCGGGATGGCTGGTGATCCACGACAGCGCGCCGGGCGCCCCGGCGCCCATCGCTGTGAAGAAGCTGGCGAGGCCCGCCGGATTACCGCCCGCCTTCAGCATGAGGTCGACCCCGAAGGCGTCGGCCTCGCGCTCCGCGTCGCGCGAGAAGGCGCTCTGGATCAGCGCCCGCGAAGCGAGCACCACCGCCGTGCCGCCGGCGAAGTCGCCGAACACCGTGCCGAGCAGGAAGCCGAGCCCGCCGGACTGGATCGCCGATTGCAGGCCGTGGCGATATTTCACATGGCCGATCTCGTGGCCGAGCACGCCGGCGACCTCGTCCGGCCCACGCGCCCGCTGGATCAGCCCGTTCATCAGGTAGATGTAGCCGCCGGGCAGCGCGAAGGCATTGACCATGCGGTTGTCGAGCACCACGACCTTCAGCGGCACATGGAGCCCAGCGGCGCGCTCGTAGCGACCGACGAGATCGGCGAGCGCCGCGACGCCCTCCGGATTGGTGCAGGTCTTCAGGGTGCCCGTCAGCCCGCCGAACTGGCGCTTGATTTCCGGGTCCATGGCGGCGCCCAGCCGCTGCTCGACGCCGGCCGGCACCAGCGGCGCAACACGGCCGGCGATGGCCGGCAGGCCGATATAGGCGAGGCCGACGAGGGACACCGCTGCCGCGATCGCCCAGACGACGACATTGCGCCGCTCCCGGCGGGCCGCCATGCCCTGGGTCAGGGTCAGCGGCGCACGCGCGGCAAGTTCGGCCGCGAAGGCCTGGTCGGCGATCTCCAGCCGTGGCTCGGCCGTCGAGCCCGGCTCGGGCACGCGGGTGATGGCGAGGCCCGTCCCGGCAAAGCCCTCGATGCGCCGGATGCTGGCATAGGGCCAGGTGGCGGCGAGCCGGCCGTCCGGCGTGAAGAGGGCGAGGCCCTCCAGATGCAGCGACAGCTCCGCCGTCTGCCTGCGGCCGACGATGCCGTCGTAATAGGTCGCAGCGGTTCCCGGCATGGTCAGAAGCCCAGCACGTCGACGGCATCGCCCAGGCTGTCGCCCATGGCCGAGGCATCGACATTGTTGGCGCGCACGTTGTCCAGCGCGGCGAGGTTGATGACCGAGAGCGAGCGCGCCTGCGCGCGATAGAGCCTCAGCGTGATCAGCAATTGCTTGGCGATCCAGAAAGCACCGAAGACGGCGATATAGGCCAGCGCGAGGGTGACGACGCCGATGACCCCGCCGGCCGGCGAATTGAGGTTGCTTGCCCCGCCGCCATAGTACAGGGCCGCGATGAATCCGCCGAACAGCAGCCCGGCGACGAGGGAGATGACGATGCTGAGGCCGAACAGCCCGAGCGCGCCGAGGATGTAGACCCGATAGGCGGAGCCGATCATAAAATTCGAGGCGAGCGCCGCGCCGCCGAGCCGGATGCCCTCCATGCGCCAGCGGAACACCACCGCCTGGAAGGCCGGGAACAGCAGGACCGGGATGAGCAGCGAGGCGAAGACCGCGCTGGCGACGATGTAGATCGCCATGGCGACCCGGCCAGCCGGCGCGAAGCTGCCGGTCTCCACCATCGTTCCGAGATCGCGCCAGACCTCCCCGGAGATCGACAGGATCGCCGAGGCGATGATGACGATGGGCAGGCCGAAGCCGAGCGCCCAGATCAGGATGCCGCGGCGGAACAGCGTGCCGGCCGTGCCGACGAAGGCGCCCTGCGCGTCGCCATACCAGGTGTCGCGCATCTTGATGCGCTCCATGATGGCGGCCGCCCAGGGATAGGCGAGGCCAAGCGTCAGCACGACGACGATCCACAGGCCGAAGGCCTTGGCCGCATAGGTCCAGGCCGAACCGACCATGCGCAGCCTCAAGCCCCGGAAGGCGGTGCGCGTCAGCCGGTAGCGCCGGCCCGCATAGGCCGCGTACTGGCTGAGGAACAGGAAGATGACGGTGCCGCCGAACGAGATCGCGGCTTCCGCCGAGGGCAGGCCAAGCGTGAGGAAGAAGATGCCGGCATAGATCGGCACCAGGATCGCCAGCGCGACGAGGAAGCCCTTGAACAGCTCGATGCCGCGGCCGGCATAGGCGATCTCTTCCGGCCCCACGCCTGTATGGCTCCAGTAGTAGCGGCGCATGTCGGTGATGAACCAGAAGCGGTAGATGCCGAGCGTGACGATCTGCAGCAGCATGCCCTTGACGAGCAGGCCGAGCAGCTGGCCGCCCGCGCCGGAAAAGCCGATCCGGATTGCGCCGCCTGGCGGCTGCGGTGCCGCCTGGAGCTGAACCTGGGGAACGCTCGCCCGTGCGGCCTGTTCGGCTGCCGCCATGGCGGCGGCCGTCGAGCGCATGCCCCACGGCCCCATGGGGCCGGAGCCCGGCTGGGTCGCATCCGTCATCAAGACCTCCGACTTGCTCGCCATCGCGAGCTTAGCCGGACGAGCCATGCCACGCCATGGTTGCCGGCATGCGACGGCGGGCAGGCCTCAGGGTTGCGTCACCCCGGGAAGCGGTAGGCCTTGAACTGCTCACGCAGGGTCGTCTTCTGAATCTTGCCGGTGGCGGTGTGGGGGATCTCGTCGACCAGCACCACGTCATCCGGCAGCCACCACTTGGCGATCTTGCCGTCCATATAGGCGAGCACGGAGTCGCGGGTCGGCTGCTTGCCCTGCTTCGGCACGACCACCAGCAGCGGCCGCTCGTCCCATTTCGGATGGACGATCCCGATGACCGCCGCTTCCGCCACGTCGGGATGGCCGATGGCGAGGTTCTCCAGGTCGATGGAGGAAATCCACTCGCCACCCGACTTGATGACGTCCTTGGAACGGTCGACGATCCGCATGTAGCCGTTGGGGTCGATCGAGGCGACGTCGCCGGTGTCGAAGAAGCCGTCCGCGTCGAGGATCTGGCCACCCTCGCCCTTGAAATAGGCGGAGGCGACAGCGGTGCCGCGCACCAGCAGCCGGCCGAAGGCCTTGCCGTCGCGCGCCAGCTCGGTGCCGGTGTCGTCGACGATCTTCATCTCGACGCCGAACGGCGGATGGCCCGTCGTCTCCTTGATGTCGAGCCACGCATCGCCGGTGAGATCGGCGACTTCGGGCTTCAGCGAGCAGATCGTGCCGAGCGGGCTCATCTCGGTCATGCCCCAGGCGTGCAGCACCTCGACGCCATAGACGTCGCGGAATTTCTCGGTGACGGCGCGCGGGCAGGCCGAGCCGCCGATGATGGTCCGGCTGAGATGCGGCAGCTTCAGACCGTTCTGCTCGAGATACTGGAGCAGCATCAGCCAGACCGTCGGCACGGCCGCCGACAGCGTCACCTTGTAGGTGTCGAGCATCTCGTAGATCGAGGCGCCGTCCATCTTCGGGCCGGGCATGACCATGGTCGTGCCGGCCATGGGCGCGGTGAAGGCCAGCGACCAGCCATTGGCGTGGAACATCGGCACCACCGGCATGATCACGTCCTTGGACGCCATGCCGAACATATCGGGTCCGTTGACCATCAGCGAATGGATGATGTTCGACCGGTGCGAATAGACGACGCCCTTGGGATTGCCGGTCGTGCCGGAGGTGTAGCACATGCCCGCGGCGGTGTTCTCGTCGAACCGGGCCCAGGCGAAATCGTCGTCCACCTCGTCGAGCCAGCTCTCATAGGCGACGGCATTCTTCAGGCTGGTCTCTGGCATATGCGCGGCATCGGTCAGCACGATGTAGCGCTCGACCATCGGCAGCCTGTCCTGCAGCTTTTCGAGGAGCGGCACGAAGGTCAGATCGATCATCATCATGCGGTCTTCCGCATGGTTGGCGATCCAGGCGATCTGCTCGGGGAACAGGCGCGGGTTGAGCGTGTGATAGACCGCGCCGAGGCCGGTGATGCCGTACCAGACCTCGAGGTGCCGCCAGGTGTTCCAGGCTACCGTACCGACCCGGTCGCCGAGCCCGATGCCGTCCTTCTTGAGGCGCTTGGCGACGCGCAGCGCATTGCGCCGGATCGCGGCGTAGTCGGTCTCGACGATCGGCCCCTCGACCGAGCGCGAAATGACCTTGCGCTGGCCGTGATAGAGCCCGGCATGGTCGATGATCTTCGGGATCAGCAGCGGCCAGTCCTGCATCAGCCCCAGCATGGCGTGTCTCCCAGATGTCCTGTCTTGCGGCGGCCCTTCGATGGACCCTCTTGGCCGGCAAGCTAGACGAGGCGGGCAAGGCGCGTCCACAGGCGCGGGCTTAAGCCGTTCGGCCGGGGGGAGGCGGCGCCGTCGCCCTCTTTCCCCTCCCCCCGCGCGGCGGAGCCGCGTGGCGGGGAGGGTCAGGGTGGGGGGTGGTGACGCCTGCAGGTCGGCCGAGGACGGGCACCGGCCGGGACAAGACAGGGCTCGGCGAGGCGTTCGAAATGCCCCCCACCCCTGACCCCTCCCCACCGCAAGCGGGGGGAGGGGAATAGGTGCGCGCTTCTTCCGCCGTCCGAACCCTCTCCCCTTGTGGGAGAGGGTGCCTGCGTCAGCAGGCGGGTGAGGGAGGGTATCGCCCCTCATCCGGCGCCCATAGCATCGAGCGAACGCGCGGAGCGTTCCCATCTCGCTCTACGGCGCCACCTTCTCTCTTTCGAGGGAGACGGATCGCAGCGTTGCAGGCAACGCCTCTTTCACTTTCCCCATCGACTCGGAAAGCCAGCCCATGCCGAAGGCTCGCCCATGCAGGGAGGCGTTGAACCGCCGGGCCGTGGTCGCTATGGTCCGCCCGCTTCGCGAGGCCGCTGCCTCGACGGTGGGTCGTCGTCTAACGGTAGGACTCGGGTTTTTGGTACCCGCTATCTAGGTTCGAATCCTAGCGACCCAGCCAAAGCACCTCCGATCGGGAAGATGACGTCCGGCGAGGCGGGAAGGGCACTCACCACAGCACGATCATTGCGGCAAGCACCGCAGCGGCCAAAGGGTAGATGAAGAAGAGCTTCTCCGTGACCCCCAGTTTGGACGCGGGGTTCGGAACAGCACCCTCCGGCCCATATCCCAAGGGCGTCTCGCCGAAAAACACCGGCTCGCCGCGAAAGCGTGGACCAAAGCGGACGAAGACGTCGTTCACGAATGCCGCGACCACGGCAATCTCTACGACGAGCAGCACGAGGACAGGACGGCCCCACTGTGCCGGAGCCATCTTGGCGCTGCCGGTGCCTAGCACGAGGCCCGCGATGACGACGATCCCCGCAGTGATGAGCGCCGAGGAGGCCAGCAACAGCATCAGTTTGCCCGCCCTAGACACGCTCGGCGCCCTCGCGCTCACGCAGGACAAAACGCGACGAATGGATCACGACCGCGGTCGCCATAGCTGAGAGAGCAGGCAACATGAGATGGGCGCGGGCGATGCCGGACAGTTCCTCATCCATCCATACGGACAGGCACATCCAGCCAAGGGCGAAAAGATACGCCGCAAGGACGGCCTTCTGGGGATAGTCGCCGATCAGACGGCGACACCATTGATGAGCCAGATACACAGCGGCAGCACTGCCAAGCGCCAGTCCGAAGATGCGGGCGACCTGAACCTCGAAGGGGTCGGACAGTTGATCCTCCGTCATCACCTTCCGAACCGTTCCGTACACGATCAGGGCGACGACGATGCGGACGACGAGATAGGTGACCGCCGATATCCCGACGGCCAGCATGGCGCGACGGACGGATAGCCTGGCAAGCTCTACCATCTGAAAATCAGGGCGCCCACTGTCGTGATCAGGAAGCCCGTTACTGACGAGCAGTGGTATCGATCCCGTAGGCGGGCAATTTGGTCCTCCGTCGCGCCCGGAGATAGGTCGCGGCGCGCATCCAGAATGGCGCGACCGTACCAGGCCCAAAGAGCTAGATTCCACACGACGCCGACGGCGATAGACTTCATGCGCACAATCTAGCCGCGCTGTCTTGCAGAATAGATAACTCGATCAGAAGGAACGGCGGTAGTTTGCGTGTCGGTATCGAGCCAAGGACAGGTTGCCTTGATGCCGCCCCGGCGGACATCCGTTCGCGCCGACAGGCTACCTCTGGCTCCGCGCCTTCCGACCAGCCACCTTCTCCGCATTCAGCGCAGCCGCCGCACGCACCAGCGCCTTGAACGCCGCCTCGTCGATCCCCGCACCCTCGGCAATGTCGATGGCGCGCCGCGTGTTCCCCTCGATGCTGGCATTGAACAGGCCCTTCGGGTCGGCGAGCGCGGCGCCGTTGGCGAAGGTCAGCTTCACCTTGTCCCTGTAGGTCTCGCCGGTGCAGAGGATGCCGTCCTGCGACCAGACCGGCACGCCGCGCCATTTCACCTCCTCGACCACGTCGGGAACGGCCGCCCGGATCAGCGCGCGGACGCGGGCGAGCGTTGCGCCGCGCCAGTCGCCCAGCGCCGCGATCTTCGCATCGATCAGGTCGGAGGCCGAACCCTCCATCGCGCCGTCGTCGTTTGTCGTCATGATGCCGCTCTCGCCATGCCTGCCACGCGTCCCCGCGCCGGACGATAGACCGATCCCGCCGGGATGGAACAGGGCGGTTTCGAGGCTGCTGTGGAACCTTGGGCCCGCCCGGCCGTTATCAGCGCACAGGCCCTCGCCGGGCCGCATTCCTAGAGTTCCAGCAACAGTTCGGACGGAACGCCGCCATGACCTCCCGGTTCATGCGAAGCTGTGCTGCCGTGCTTTTCGCCACGGCCGCCGCCACCTCCATCGCCCACGCCGCGCCGGCAGGCCGCTGCCTCGTCGAGGCCGGCTCGGCGCGCCTGCAATTGACCCCGAGCGAGGCCTTCGTGCGCGCGCCTGGCAAGCAGGCCGTGTCGCAGCGCGTGCTGTCGCTGGTGGCCCGCAACGTCGGCCATTTCGACGTCGAACTCGCCTTCGATGGCCCCTTCGCTGGCGCGACGCAGGAGCGTCAGATCGAATTGATGACCTCGATCGCCGACGAGCTTGGCCTGCGCGGCGAGCCGGAGGCCGACGCCAAGCCCGCCAGCACCCGCTGAGCGGTCAGCGCGCGCAGATCCTGAAATCCGGATGGCGTGGCGCAGCTGTCATGTCGCCCTGGCGAATTTCTCGAGATCGGCGGGCGAGACCTCTGCCGCCTCGGCGATCCGGCCCGCCAGCGCGTGCGCGGCCGGCCGCATCGCGCCGCGCGGCCGGTCGAGCCAGTAGGAGACCGGGTTGAGCGCCGTCCGCCCGTCGGTGACGGCAAGTCTTCCGGATGCCATGGCGCGCGCCATCAGTGGCGGGCGGGCAAGAGCGACGCCGAGCCCGTTGGCGGCTGCCTCCAGCACGAGATTGTAGTCCTCGAACCGGCGGTCGGTCGGCTTCGGCCGGTAGTCCAGCCCGTGTTCGGCGAACCAGGCGCGCCAGCCGGCTCCGTCCGAATCGTGGATCAGCGTTTCGCGCATCAGTCGCTCGGGGCCACCCTCGCCGATGCGCGCCGCCTCGGCCGGCGAGGCCACCGGATAGCAATGTTCCTCGAACAGCCGCAGCGAGGTGCGCGAGGGGTGTCCGCCGCGTCCGCAGCGGATGGCGAGGTCGATGCCCTCGCTGTCGAGATCCTGCTGACGGTGGTCGATGAGGAGTACGGCGCGCACGGCCGGCGTCGCGGTCTCCAGTGCGTTCAGGCGCGGCATCAGCCAGAGGCCGCTGACCGACGGCACGGAGGCGAGCCGCACCACGGCCGCGCCGCGCGCCTCGCTCCAGCGCTCGGCGGTGTCGGCGAGCAGGGCGAAGGCCTCGCCCGTGCGCTGGAACAGGCGCTGCCCCTCGGGGGTCAGGATGACGCCGCGCGCGCGCCGGTCGAACAGGCGCAGGCCCACCCAGTGCTCCAGCCGGCCGATCTGCCTGGAAACCGCGCCATGGGTGATGTTCAGCGCCATGGCGGCGGCCGAGAAACTGCCGGTGCGCGCCGCCGCCTCGAAGGCGCGCAGCGGGTCGAGCGGGGGAAGGTCGGTGTGCAAGATGTGATTCATAGTCACAGATCGCTATTGAAATGTTCCATTGTCAACAGTCTGGCGCAGGCGCTGGGGTGGCGCATCGCTCGTCTTCCAACCGGATGCCGCCCATGTCCGTCGCCGCCTGCCCTGCTCCTGCCGCCCGTTTCGACCGCACCACCGCGCTGATCCTTGGCGCCACCATCCTCGCCTGGGCCTCGGCCTTTGCGGCCATCCGCGCCGGGCTCGCCGGCTTCGGCCCGCTGGAACTGGGGGCGGCGCGCTTCGCCATCGCCGCGGGCCCGGCCGCGCTGTACCTGCTTTGGGTGAGGCCCGCGCTGCCGCGCCGTGAGGAGCTATGGCGCTTCGCTCTCGGCGGCTTCCTGTTCGTCGCGCTCTACACCGTGCTTCTGAACATCGGTCAGCAGACCGTCTCGGCAGGGCCCGCCGCCTTCATCATCAACGTCAATCCGATCATCACGGCGCTGCTGGCCATGGCGCTGCTCGGCGAGCGTTTTGCGGCGCGCGCCTGGCTTGGCACGGCGCTGTCCTTCGCCGGTGTCGGCCTGATCGCCCTCGGCGAGGGCTCGGGCGTGCAGATCGGCACGGGCGCGCTGCTGATCCTCGGCGCTGCCCTGTGCAATTCGGTGACGGCGGTTATCCAGAAGCCGCTGCTCGCCAGCCATGGCCCGCTGACGGTGGCGGCCGGGAATATCGTCATCGGCACGCTGTTCCTGGTGCCGTTCATGCCGTCCGCGGCAGCGCAGGCGGCCGTCGCCCCACCCGAGGCCCTGTTCGCGGCGGTCTTCCTCGGCATCGTGCCGAGCCTTGTCGGCTATGCCACCTGGACCATGCTGATCGCCCGCATGCCGGTCAGCCGGGCCTCGAACTTCATGTATTGCGTGCCGCCGGTGGCCGTGCTGATCGGCTTCCTCTGGCTCGGCGAGGTGCCGAACGGCTTCGCGCTCGCCGGCGGCGCGCTGGCGCTGGCCGGCGTTGCGGTGGTCAACCTCTCGCGCGCGCGCTGACGCGCGCGTCAGGCGGCCGCGTGCCGCGCGGTCTTCTGCCAGTAGTCGACGATCGAGCCGATCATCGTCCGGTAGCCGTCGAGCGAGGCGGGCTTGCGGAACATGGCGTTGGTGCCGAGCTCGTAGGCCTGGTCCACCGCCTGCCTGGAATTGTCGCCCGAGATGACGATGACCGGGATATGCCGCGTCAGCTCGTCCTTGCGCAGGACCTTGAGGAAGTCGAAGCCGTTCATGGCGCCGAGCTTCAGGTCGAGGATGATGATATCCGGGTCTTCGGCGAGCACCGGGTTGTCGCCGCGCTCGCCCTCGAAATGCAGCCGCGCCAGAGCCTCCTCCGCCGAAGCGAAGGTCTCGAAGGCACAGCCTTCGATACGTTCCTGGAAGAACTGCATCATGAAGCCGATGTCGTGCAGTTCATCATCGATGATCATGAGGCGCGTCAGTTGCCGCATGTCCGACTCCGGATCGCAGGGATGAGGATGGTCAGGCGATGCATGGATGGCGGTTTCAGCCAAGCCGCCGTTACCAGACTACGGCGCATGATTGCGGCAGGCAATGGGGTCCGCGGGCGCGTCATGGCGGCCCGATTCGGGTCAAAAAGGACTCGGAAAGGTGCGGTCCCGCCTGGTTTGTGGACGGTTCCCTGGCACGGAACTTGGCGCCTGCGAACCTTTGTGTTATCGGTTGTCTCTGTTCCGCGTCGCATCGTCGATGACTCGAACCGCAGGTGGGCATGCAGATGGGCAAGCTCGACCCCAATTTCGCGGCCGCCGGACTCTATGCCGGCGAAGACCTCAATGCCATGCGCAAGGCGTTCGACGCCGCCTGCCTGCAGCTTGGCGAACTCGCCGACAACGAACGTGTCCGTCAGGCCGTCGCGCTGGTCGTGACCCAGCATTATGAACTCGGCCTGCGCCAGCGGGCGATGCTCGTCGCAGCCGCGCGCGAGACCGGCCGCATGGTCGGTCGCGACCTGCCCAAGCAGCCGCTGACCTTCTTCGGCTGACATCCTACCAGCTCTGGCGGAGGCCGACGGAGCCGCGCAGCGAGCGGTGCCGGTCGCCGAGTTCGCCGTCGAGCGCAAGGTTGGCGCGCGTTCCCTGCCGGAAGCGCGCCTCGACGCCTACCGTGGCGAGCGCCGTGTGGGTGGAGGCCCGCGCCCCGAACACGGTGAAGCCCGAGCCCGCGACCTGCTGGAACTGGGCCCCGGCCGCGCGTTGGGGGTTGGTCTGCACCGCATAGGCGAGGCGTGAGAAGGCGATGAGGTCGCCGCTCTCAGCGGAGGCGACCACCGCATCCGCGCGCGCACCGAGTTCGCCGCGCAGCGTCGCCGTGCTGCGGCTGGCATAGGCGAGCGCGAAGGCGCCGGTGGCGGGGGCCTGCCAGGTCTCGCGATAGGCCTGCGCCATGTAGGCGATCGCCTCGGCGGCCGCATAGGGCGTGACGGCGAGCGGCCCGAAGCCGGGATTGCCGAGAGTGAAGCGCCGGCCTGTCTCGACGCGGCCGCCGAAGGTGTGGCCGACCGGCCCGGAGCGGTAGGTCTCGGTGATGCCAAGCGCCGCGACGTTGCGCGTCACGTCGAACCGGTTCCAGCCATAGGCCAATGCCGCCGACAGATAGCCCGGCCCGAGCCGCATGGAGGCATAGCCGCCGATCTGTGCGAAGTCGCCTGTGCCGCTGCCGAGCGCGCCGAGGCCGAAATTGGTGCCGCCGCCGGCCAGCGCGAAGCCGATCAGCAGGCCCGGCGAGATCAGCCGGTCGGCGCCGGCCGCGACGCCATAGATCGACGAGGCCGTGCCGGCGGCGCCGAGGCCTGCGTCCGACGCCGTGCGGCCGGCCTGTCCATAGGCCTTGGTCCAGATCGACCAGCCGGCCTCGACCCGCGCGGCAGGCGTGCGGGCGCTCGCGATATCGGCCATCTCGACGAGGGACGAGCCCGGCGCGTCGGCGGTGGCGCCACGCGCGCCAGCCATCGGGTCGAGCATGAGCCCCAAGAAGGTCGAGGCGCCGGTCAGGCCGGTCGCGCCCGCCCTGGTGCCGGCCTCGCCGGTGAGCGTGCTCATCTGCTGGGCGAGGGGGGCACCGGTGAGCCCGATCAATCCGTTGAAAGCGGCCGGCGGGGTCGCGCCGGCATCGGTGGCCCGGTCCAGGGCAGCGCCGAGGTTCCGGATATTCGTCGTGCCTTCGCCCTGAAGCGCCGCGCTGGCCCGATAGCCATGCACGGTGAGCTGCACGTCGTTCGTCCCATAGAGGACGCTGCCGGTGGTGGGGCCCTCCGGAACGAGCGCGAAGGTGCCGGTGACGCCACCAGCGGCGGTCAGGACCGTGTAGGTCTGCGCCTGGAAGCTCATCGTCCTGAAGGCGAGGTTGGCGCCACCGAGCGTCGCCGTGCCGGTGATGGTCAGAGGGCTGTACTGATAGGCATAGGTGGCGCCGGCGCTCATGGCGAAACTGCCGTTCACCGCCAGTGCGGAACTGGGGCGGAACATGCCGCCGCTATTGACGGTGAGGCTGCCGATCTGGCCGCCGGCGCCGAGCGTGCCGCCGGAATTGACCGTCGTGTTCATCCCGGAATAGTTGCCGAAGAAATCGAGGCGCCCGCCGTTGATCGTCGTCGTGAGGGGGCCGGTCAATCCGCCGGTCAGCCGCGTCGTGCCGTTCTCGACGAGGATGCTGTGCGAGCCCGTCCCGGTATTGGAGATCGCGGGCGCGAAGACATAGTCGCTCGCCGTGTGGTTGAAGACGATCTGGCCGGTGCCCTCGCCCAGGTTGATCTGGCTGGCCGCCAGCGTGCCGGCTGCGGCGGCCGTCTCGCCCGTCGCGGCGCCGATGTTGATCGTGCCGATCGAGCCGGCGAGGGTGGCCATGTTGACGGACTGTGCGCTCACGGCGCCGCCCTCGCGCACCGTCAGCGTGCCGGCGCCGCCATATCCCACCGTGATCGTGGTGTCGGCTCTGAGGGTCGAGCCGGCGCCCGTCACGGTCGCCTTGCCGACCGCTCCCGGATCGACGCCCATGAGGATGACGCCCGACCCCAGCGGATCGCAGCAGAACTGATTCGTGGCCCAGACGGTGCCGCCGTTCTCGACGGTCAGCGTGCCGGCGCCGTGGAGCCCCAGATACATCTGGAAGCGCGTCATCCAGAGCGAGCCGGGACCGGAGACCAGAGCTGTTGACGTGGAAGTCGCGCCGTATCCAAGACCGCCATTGTTCGAGTTCACCCTGCCGCCATCGGTCACGGTGAGCGTGGAATTGGCGTTGCCATGGCCGCCCATGATCAGGTCGTTGCCCATGTAGAGGGATGTACCGGGGCCGGTGACCGTCAGGCTGTTGGTGTTGTTGAGCGCCTCGCCGCTGACGAAATAGGCGCCGAGACTAGCCTGTGACCCGCCGGAGAAGGTGATGTGGCCCTGGTTGCGGATGTCCTGGGCGTAGAAGGTGCCCTCGATGGTCGCGGTGCCCGTGTTGACCAGCCAGCCGCTTACAGTGACATCCGAGCCGGCCTTCGTTTCGAACGTCGCATTGTTGACGAGGGCTAACGAGGCGTTGCCATTGTAAACAAAAAGTCTTGCCCCGGAATCCACCACCAGCCGTCCGGCATTGACGTTGATCTCTCCATAGAGGTCAAAATTACCTGCGAGGGTGAGCGTGCTGTTGCCGTTCTGGACAAGTTGAGTATAGGCAAACCAGTGGTACAAATTCACGTCAACCGCGAGCCGGATCGACTGCCCGGCATTGGCATTGTTGAAAATTCCGAGCGTTGACAGCCCGTGCGAAGGGCGGAGAGTGCCTCCCGAAATCGTGTAGGACTGGGCGTCAGCTGCGAAGGTCCATCTGGCCGCGTCAATCGTGCCTATCGTGACCTGCGAATTGCCCGTCGAGGAAAAGATGGCCTCCTCACCAGGAGATGACGGCGGGCCGCCGGCGGGCGGGTTGGACCAGTTGGTTGCCGCGCCATAGTCGCTGGTGCTGGTCGTGCTGCCCGTGCCGCCCCAGGTGTAGGATTGCGCCGAAGTCGCCGATCCCGCTGCCGTCAGCGCCGTCGTCGCCAGCAGCAGGCGCGCCAGCACACCCGCGCCCCGAAGGCGCGAAGCCGACCTGTTCCCCGAACGCATATTCCACCCCTGCATGCCCCGCGCCGCGGGCTTGTGCCGACGTGCGCGGGCGCACGCTAGAGGTTCGCCGCGCCCCTGTCGTCTCATTGCGCGCAGGGTTGCGATTTTCCTGAGCGCCTGCCGGCCAGGCATGGCGAAGGCTCCGGAGCAGGACGGACCCAAGGGCTATTGCCAAGCCGGGACGATTTATCTTCACTGCTGTTGCCGCCGGGAGTTGAGGGAGCGTCGCCGTGTCCAGTTTCGCCAAGGGGTTCCGCCGCATCGTGCCGACGCTGCCGCCCGCGGCCGCGGCGCTGCTTCTCGCCGGCTGCGCCTCGACGGAGGCGCCCGCGCCCGTGGCCCAGCAGCAGCGCCAGCAGATGCGGCCCGCCGCCTATCCCGTCACCGCTCTTGTCGGCTCCTGGGGCATCGCCAGCTACCGCGAGGATCGCGACCGGCCGCGCACCGAATCAATGGCGCGCCAGCATTGCCGCACTCCCTATGTCATCACGCGGGGCCCGACCGACGGCATCATGATGCATGTCGCCGACGATCCGAGGGCCTATGAACTGACCCTCAAGGGCGGCGCGGACGGCAAGACCTATCTCGGCTTCGAGGTGCCGCCACCGCACGCGCAGGACCGCGAGATCCTGTCGCTGACCGAGAACCTGATCGTCATGCGTTTCATCGCGCCCGACGTCCACGCCCGCTACGGCACCTTCGTCTATGTGCGCTGTCCGGGCGCGCCCGCGACGGCGCGCCGGACCTGATCCCTCGACAAGGTGAGCATCATGACCGCATCGACCTTCCTCCGGCGGCTGGCGGCGATCGCCGTCGCCATCCTGGCGGGCCTCGCCGCCGCCGACGCCGCTCTCGCGCAGGCCGCATCGCCGGCCGCCATGCGCGAGACCCTGAACATCGGCGACGAGCCGGGGCGCGTCTCGACCGAGGAGGTCGTCATCCGCGAGGGCGCCTTCGCCCGGCAACTGGTGTTCTTCCGCTCCAGCGAGGCGGCCGGAACGCTGGTCATCCACACCTCCGAGCGCTTCCTCTATCTCGTGCTCGGCAACAACCGGGCGCTGCGCTACGGCATCGGCGTCGGCCGCGAGGGCTTCACCTGGTCGGGGCTCGTGCGTATCTCACGCAAGGCCGAGTGGCCGGACTGGACGCCGCCGCCGGAGATGATCCAGCGCCAGCCCTACCTGCCGCGCTTCATGGCCGGCGGTCCCGGCAATCCGATGGGCTCGCGCGCGCTCTATCTCGGCTCGACCATCTACCGCATCCACGGCACCAACCAGCCCGAGACGATCGGCCATGCCGTCTCCTCCGGCTGCTTCCGCCTCGCCAATGGCGACGTGATCGACCTTTATTCGCGCGTGCCGGCCGGCACCAAGGTCGTCATCCGCCACGCCGCCACGCTCTGATCCCTTCATCCCGACCGTTGCTCCGGAGACTTCGCCCATGCCGAACGCCCTGAGAGCCGGGTTCCTTGCCCTCGCCGCCACGCTCGGCCTTGGCCTTGCACCCGTGGATGCCCAGACGCTGGCGGCCGTGAAGGGCCGCGGCATGCTGAACTGCGGGGTGAGCCAGGGCCTGCCGGGCTTCTCCGACCGCAATGCGCAGGGGGTCTGGTCCGGCTTCGATGTCGATTTCTGCAAGGCAGTCGCGGCCGCCGTGCTGGGCGATGCGGCGAAGGTGACCTACGTGCCGCTCTCGGCCACCGAGCGCTTCGAGGCGCTGAGGGCCGGCCGCATCGACGTGCTGTCACGCAACTCGACCTGGACGCTGGAGCGCGAGGCCGGGCTCGGCCTGATGTTCGCCGGCATCACGTTCCACGACGGCCAGGGTTTCCTGGTGATGCGCCGGCCCGCCATCACCTCGGCGCTGGAACTCGACGGCACGAAGGTCTGCGTCCAGGCCGGCACCACCAGCGCGCTCAACGTCGTCGACTTCTTCCGCGCCAATTCGATGAAACTGGAACTCGTCACCCTGCCGACTGCCGCCGAGGCGGTGAAGGCGCTCGACAGCGGCCAGTGCGAGGCGCTGACCACCGACCAGTCCGGCCTCTACGCCGAGCGGTTGCAGCTCGCTCGGCCGGCCGAAGCGATGATCCTGCCCGATGTCATCTCCAAGGAGCCGCTCGGGCCGGTGACGCGGTCCGACGACCTCGCCTGGTTCAACATCGTCAAGTGGGTGAACTTCGCCCTGGTCAATGCCGAGGAGCTCGGCATCTCCGCCGCGACCGCCGACGAGGCCATGCGCTCGACCAAGCCGGACGTGCGCCGCTTCGTCGGGGCCGAGGGCGACCTTGGCGCCAAGCTCGGACTCGACGCCGCCTTCGCTATCCGCGCGGTGCGGGCGGTCGGCAACTACGCCGAGGTCTATGAGCGCAATGTCGGCACCAACTCGCGTCTCGGCATTCCGCGCGGACTCAACCAGCTCTGGTCGATGGGCGGCATCCTCTACGCGCCGCCCATGCGCTAGTTGGCTCGTCCTTATCGCAGGCCGAGGAACGACAGCACGACCCCGATGACGACGATAAGCCCGACAATGTAGATGATCCCGTTCATGCCTGCCTCCCGGCAACGGCGTTCGACGGCGCCATGGTGTGGACCCGCCGGCAGAATGGTGACGACCAAGCCTGTGGTCCCAACGCGGGGTGAGTAGTGCTGTTCCGTGCGGGCCGCGGGGCCTCGCCGCCGATGGGAGGCGCCCGGCGGCAGATCAATTGCGCTGACCGGGGAACAGCCGGGCGCGGGATCCGTTGGATGGTGTGATCCCAGATCCCGGAGACAAACCCATGGCCACCGAGACCAAGACCCTGCACGACATGTTCATCGACATGCTCAAGGACGTCTACTACGCGGAGAGGCAGATCCTGAAGGCCCTGCCGAAGATGGCGAAAGCCGCGACCTCGGCGGAGTTGAAGGAGGCGTTCGCCCATCACCGGACCGAAACCGAAGGCCAGGTCGAGCGGCTGACGGAGGTCTTCGAGATCGCTGGAAAGGCTCCGCGTGGCAAGACCTGCGACGCCATTCTCGGCATTCTCGAAGAGGGCAAGGCCGTGATGGAGGACTATGCCGACAGCCCCGCGCTCGATGCCGGCCTTCTGGCATCGGCCCAGGCGGTGGAGCACTATGAGATGGCCCGCTACGGCACGCTCAAGGCCTGGGCGCTGCAACTCGGCATGAAAGACGCCGCTGCCCTGCTCGACGCGACGCTCGCCGAGGAGATGAAGGCAGACCAGACGCTGTCGAAGCTCGGCGCCGGCTCGGTCAACAAGGCCGCCGTGGCCAAGGCCGCCTGACAGGCTTTGGCGAAACAACGACCCCGGCAGATCGACTGCCGGGTTGTGGTCCGAACCGCCGGAATCCCGCACGCGCCGGGTCTCGCGTTGACCGATCATCGACGCGCCGACGGAGCGACACGTGTTCAAGCCCTGGCTCAACTGGACGATGCTGGCGCTCGAATCCCAGCAGGTGATCGGCCTGCGGTTGATGAAGCTCGCAGGCGGCGGGCCGGCGGCCAATTTCGAGGCGATGCGCATGGTGTCCGAGAAGATGGCCGGGGCCGCTCAGGCCTCTGGACGATTGCTGGCCGGAGCCTCGCCTGACAGCGTGGTGGCGGGCTACAGGAAGATCGTGCGGGCGAACGCCCGCCGGCTGACCCGTCGCAAGCGCGCCTGACCCGGCAGCTCCTACTGCGTGATGCGCACGTTCTGCAGCGACAGGGCGATGTTCTTGAACGCGGCGGACAGCGACGCGCGGTCCATCGCATCGAAATTGTGCGCCGGGCTGCTGGCGCATTTAAGCATCGCGTTCCGCGCCGTCGCTGCGGTAATTGCAAACGACACGGTGAACACCTCAATGCCCTGCGACTTGGCATGGGTGCAGATGTCGTCCATGTCCTTGTAGGTCTGGGCGAGCTGCGATGTCTGGCCCTGGGCGCTGCCGTTCGGCGCGACGTGGCGGCCGTCGCTGGCGTTGAAGCGCAGGGTGTTTTCGCCATCGGTCATCAGCACCATCACTTTGCGCGGGCGCCGGTTGCGGGGATCGTAGGCCTGGCCGTCGGAGAAGGGCGCGGTGGGCGAGAGAACGTTGACGCCCCAGATCAGGCCGGCCGGGATGTAGGTCGAGGGCTTGTAGCCGCCGACATTGACGATCATGCCCCGGATGGCGCTGGTGACGGTTTGTATGCTGGCCGTCAGCGGAATGATCGGATTGAGGCAGTTCTGGCTGGTGGCCAGATAGCCGGGATAGGGCGAGGACGGCTGGCTGTCGTTCAGGCGCAGGTTGCCGGTCCTGCGCGAGCCGACGCAGCCATACCAGCGATAGTGGGTGGTGCCGCCGCCCGAGCAGGTCTCGTAGGGCGGCACCGTGACCGTCGTGCAGGTCTGCGGCGTGCAATCATAGGATTCGACGGAGCCGTCGACGGTGCGGGTGCAGGTGCGCCGGGCGCCGCGAGTGCATTGATCGCGAGTGGTTCGGGTGGTGCAAGTGCGCGGGCTGGTGGTCGAGTAGTCAGCCGGCACGGACACCCAGGACTGGTGACGGTTGCCGGTGCCAACATTGACATAATCGGCATAGGGCACGACGCCGATGCGCACGTCGGCCTTCGGGTCCTGCTTCAAGGCCAGGACCAGTTCCTCGGCGGCCGACTTGAGGTCGGCGAGCTTGGTGCCGGCCATGGACCAGGTGTTGTCGAGCACGAGGACCAGTTCGGTCGAGCCGTTCAGGCCGCGGATCGCGCGCGCGGTCGCCCGGTAGTTCATGTCGCGTATGCCCGCGATGCTCATGAAGTAGGTCGGCAGGCTGCCGCCGACGTCGAGCAGCACCTCGCGCTTGCCGGGGTTGTAGGCAAACTCAACGATCTTGGCGCCCTGGGCGTTGGTGCCGCGAAGGTTCGTGTCGGCGAAGTTGTTGGCGACGAGGCGCATGCTGATCTCGGTTTCGATCGGCGAGGCAGCGGCGGAAAGAGCGGCGGCGTCGGCGGCCGATTGGGCCGCCGCGTGAGCATTCGCCAGGCGGGAGTAGTCGACCGCGGCTCCGACCAGCATCACGATGGGAACGATGCAGACGGCGAACAGGACAGCGACCACTCCGCGTTCGTCGCTTCGCGCCCGCTTCAGGACTTCCGCCAACATGGTCCGGCCCCTCGACGCTGTTGCCTCCGGGACGAGCCCCTGATGTCCTTGCTACTCCATCACCACTTAAGGTTTGGTTGGCGTCTGCTCGCCGCAACGCGGGCCCTTCACCGGAGTTCAACGAGGCTGCCGCTTCCAGGTGCAAGCATCTCGAAATGTCATTTCGTACAATGAAATGCCATTGTCTGCGCTTTTCGGCTTTGCTAGCCTGCGGCCAACACCGTTCGATAGGGCGGGGCACTGGCCGTCCGGGAGGCCCATGGACACGATCTTCGCCGGCCTGAAGGTGATCGACTGCGCGAGCTACATCGCAGCGCCGGGAGCCGCCACCATTCTCGCCGATTTCGGCGCCGACGTGATCAAGGTCGAGCCGCCCGGCGGCGACACCTACCGAAAACTCGCGGGGACGGACGGCCAGCCGGCCGCGAGCGAGAATTTCGCCTGGCTGATGGCCAACAGGAGTCGCCGCGCGATCGCCCTCGACCTGACGCAAGACGAGGGCAGGGCGATCCTGCATAGTCTTGCGGCGCAGGCCGACGTGTTCATCACCAACACGCCCCTGCCGGCCCGGCGGCGGCTCGGCATCGACGACAAGACGCTGCTGCCGCTCAACGAGCGGCTGGTCTACGCCTCCTTCACCGCCTATGGCGAGACCGGCCCCGAGGCCGACAAGCCCGGCTTCGACAGCAATGCCTATTGGGCGCGCTCCGGCCTGATGGACCAGGTGCGGGCGGATTCCTCGCTGCCCCCGGGGCGCTCCGTGCCCGGTTTGGGCGACAACCCCTCGGCCGTCTCGCTCTACGCTGCCATCGTCACTGCGCTTTACAGGCGAGCGATGACAGGGCGCGGCGGCCTCGTCTCCACCCATCTGATGGTCAACGGGCTCTGGTCGAACAGCTACCTGGCGCAGGCGAAGCTCTGCGGCGCCGACATTCCGAAGCGGTTGCCGCGCACGGCCGCGCCGAACCCGCTGATGAACCACTACCAGACAAAGGACGGCCGCTGGCTGCTGGTCTCGTTGCTGAACGGCGAGGAGCAGTGGCCGGTCTTCGCCGAGCGGATCGGCCTTGGCGCTCTCGTCGCCGATCCACGTTTCGCGACCGGTGCGCTCCGCGGCCGCAACGCCCGCGACCTGATCGATCTTGTCGATGCCGCGGTGGTCCAGCGCACTCTCGCCGAATGGCGCGCGACGCTCGACGGCCACGGCCTGACCTTCGGCTTCGTTGCGACCCTCGACGACATGCTGGACGACCCGCAGATGCACGAGACCGGCACGCTGGTCCGCTTTGCGGAGGAGGAGCTGAAGACGGTGGACAGTCCAGTCCTGGTCGACGGCGTCATCAAGCGCCGTCCGACGCGCGCCCCGGCGATCGGCGAGCACAGCGATGCCGTGCTGGCCGAACTCGGCCTCGCGCCGGAGGCGATCGAAAGCCTCCGGGCACGTGGGATCGTGGCGGGCTAGCGGGCCAGCACCATGGCGGCTTCGCGGGTGGTCGCGACCGCCTGCGAGACCTGGGTCACGGCCGCCGAGATGCCGCTCATATTGTCGGAAATGGCGCCGACCGCGCGGGCGGCCTGCTGCATGTTCTGCGACATGTCGCGGGTGACGGCGCTCTGTTCCTCGACCGAGGCGGCGGTGGCCACGACATTGTCGCGCATGATCTCGATGGAGCCGCGGATCGAGTCCAGCGCCTTGACCACCTCGCCGGAGATCGACTGCACGCCGTTGATCTCGTTGCCGATCTGCTCGGTCGCCTTGGCCGCCTGGTTGGCGAGGTTCTTCACCTCCTGCGCGACCACCGCGAAGCCGCGGCCGGCCTCGCCCGCACGCGCGGACTCGATCGTGGCATTGAGCGCCAGCAGGTTGATCTGCCCGGCAATAGTGTTGATGAGCCCGACGATGCCGCCCATGGCGGCCGCCGCATCCGACAGCTTCTGGGCGAAGGAGCCGGCGGCGTTGGTCTGCTCGAAGGCGCTGTCGGTCGCCGTCTGCGACTTCGCCATCATCTGCGAGATTTCCGCGACGGAGGCGGCCATCTCCTCGGCCGCCGCGGCCATGGTCTGGACGTTGTCGCGGGTGGAGCTTGCCGCCTCGAGGGCCGTGCCGGACTCCTGCGTGGAGCGAGCGACCGCCTGATCGATCTCGCTGAAGTTTCTGTCGATCATGGTCCGCAGCGTCTCGAGCAGTTTCACCTGGCTGGTGATATCGGTCGCGAACTTGACCACCTTCACCGGCCGCCCGGAAGCGTCGAAGATCGGATTGTAGGAGGCCTGGATCCAGATTTCGCGGCCGCCCTTGCCGAGCCGCTTGTACTGCGCCGCCTGGTATTCGCCGCGCTTCAGCGCCGCCCAGAAGGCGGCATATTCCGCGCTCGCCTTCAGAGCCTGCTCGCAGAACATGGAATGGTGCTGGCCCTTGATCTCGGCCATCGAATAGCCGACCGCGCCGAGGAAATTGTCGTTGGCGTCCAGGATGATGCCGTCGAGGGTGAACTCGATGACCGCCTGGGCCTTGCCGATGGCCGAGATCTGGCCTGCGCGATCGGCGTCGACCGCCTTCTGGGCGGTGATGTCGGTAGCGAATTTCACCACCTTGTACGGTTTGCCCGACCGGTCGAGCAGCGGGTTGTAGGAGGCCTCGATCCAGATCTCGCGGCCGCCCTTGGCAAGGCGCTTGAACTGAGCCGCCTCGAACTGGCCGGTGCGCAGGCGATCCCAGAAGGCGCGATACTCGGCGCTCTCCTTGTAGCCGGGCTCAACGAAGATCGAGTGGTGCTGGCCCTTGATCTCGGCGAGCGAGTAGCCGACCGCGCCGAGGAAGTTGGCATTGGCGTTCAGGATGGTGCCGCTGAGATCGAACTCGATCACGGCCTGGACGCGATCGAGCGCCGCCAGCTTGGCGGCGACATCTTCCGAAGACTTGGCGAACATGCGGAGCATCTGGCTTCCCTCGACTGCTGAAGGTGGCTGAACGTCTCGACATCGGGATCCGCCGGAGGCCGGGAAGAGCGGTGTCTTGGGCAAATTTTGCGCAAATGTGGTTAATGAATACTAAACACAGAACAAATTTTCGAGAAAACCCCTGACGCTCCGAAAAATATACAAGAGATCACTGCACTATCCGTTGGCGATGAAGACATGCGCAAGCGTAATCCATGTTCAGTCGGTTGCAGCGCAGACAGGTATGCGATCATCCCCTCGGGACAGAAAGCAGTGAACTTCACGCCATTGATGGTATCCCGGTGATCGACGGAAAGTTCATGACGTCAGGTCAACTATGCTGCCTCCGAAAAGGTGCAAAAAATAGGCGAATCGCGCACTGGTTGTATGTGCCGCTGCCGACCCGAGGCCGCCGGCACATTCCCAGGGCCGTCCTGTGGTCACCTGCACCGCCGGTGCTGGCAGTGATATCCTACCGCCGCAGGGCCCCCGGCGAATCACGAGACCGGGGAGGGGGGATGATTTGGACGCTCCGGTTCGGGAACGTTCGCTGAGGTTCTATCTCGCGGCTTTCGCCGCGGCGCTGGTCGTGCCCCTGCTCGTCGTCATCGCACTCTTCGCCTGGCGCTATACGCTGGCGGAAAGCCAGCGCCTCGAGGATATCGCCGCCCAGCGCAACGAGGCTGCGGCCTCGGCAGTCGACCAGTTGCTGTCCTCGCGGCTTGCCATTCTGCAGGCGCTCGCCACGTCGCCGGCCATCGATGGCGGCGACTTCGCCCGCTTCGACGCCCAGGCGCGCGCTTTTGCCGGGATGGGTATCGACATCCGCCTGAGGCGGCTGGACGGCCAGTTGATCGTCGATACCGGACGTGCCTTCGGGGAGCCGCTGCCGCAATGGCCGATGCTCGACGCGATGAAGCAGGCGATCGACACTGGCCAGCCCGTGTTCAGCGACCTGTTCGTCAGCCGCGGCAACAGCCGGTTTGCGGTGTCGATCTTCGTACCGGTCATCCAGGGTGGCGAGGTGCGCTACATCGTCAGCACCATCTTCGATCCCGAGGTGTTCTCGCGGCTGCTGGTCGCCCACGGGATCACGGCGCCCTATTTCGCCTCGCTGGCGGACCGGTCCGGGCTGATCATCGCAAGGTCACAGATGCACGCGGAGACACTCGGCCGGCCGCTGCCGGGTTTCGCACGGGCGCGCGAGCAGGCGGGCGCGTGGAGCGGCGTCAATCCGCAGGGCATCCGGGTCTCGGCCTTCTACCGCAGGTCGGAGCTGTCGGGCTGGCTGATCACGGTGGGCGTCGATCGCGCAGCGCTCAACGCCTCACTGACCAATTCGCTGACCTGGCTGTTCGGCATCGCCGCGCTGCTGCTGATCGCCTCGGTCGGTCTTGCCGCCCTGGTGATGCAGCGGCTGACGCGCGCTACCGCCTCGATGACCGAGGCCGCCGGCGCCATGGCGCGCGGCCAGCTCACCGTCGTGCCGAAGACCGGCATCCAGGAGGTCAACCAGGTCGGCGACGCCTTCGCCCAGGCCTCGATCAAGCTGCATGTCCAGGCGACCGCCCTGGCGCGCGCCAACCGCGAGCTCGAACAGCGCGTCGAGCAGCGCACCGAGCAGCTGGAAGCGAGCGAGGAGCGCTATCGCCTGCTCGCCGAGAACGCCTCCGACCTGATCATCCTGCGCAACATTCCCGGTAAGGTCTTCTACGCCTCGCCGTCCTCGCTCAAGCTGCTCGGCTACACGCCCGAGGAGATGCTCGAGGTCACCCCCTCGACCATGGTCCACCCGGACGATTGGGAACGGGTCAACGGCATCAACCGGGCGATCGGCGAGGGCGAGGAGCTCGGCTATTCCATCCACCGCCTGCGCCACAAGGACGGCCACTGGATCTGGATCCAGGCTGCCTACAGCCGCCTCTCCGGCGTCGGGCCGGACGAGCCGAACATCATGGTGGTGGTGCGCGACGACACCGAGCGCCAGCAGCACGAGATGCGCCTGAGGCAGTCCAACGAGGCGCTCCGCCAGTTTTCCGCCATCGTCTCGCACGACCTCCAGGCGCCGCTGCGCCACATCAACATGTTCTCGGACATGCTGAAGATGCGCGTCTCCGCGAGCGATGCGGAGGCGGCTGGCTATGCCGGCAACATCATGGCGAGCGTCGAGCGGATGCAGCGCCTGATCCGCAGCCTCATCGCCTATACCCAGGTCGCCTACGCCACCGTCCGCGCGGACGAGGTGCCGCTCGGCCGGGTCGTCCAGGATGCGGTCGACCTGATCGCCGCGGACCTCCGCGACAGCGGCGGCGAGGTCAAGAGCTTCAACCTGCCGGTGGTGACAGGCGACGCCGACCTCCTGACGCGGCTGTTCCAGAACCTGCTCGCCAATGCGGTGAAATATCGGGGGGATGCGCCGCCGCTCGTGCGCGTGCGCGCGCGGCCGGCCGGCCAGTTCTGGGAGATTTCGGTCGAGGACAACGGCATCGGCATCGATCCGCAGTACCGCGACCGGGTGTTCGAGATCTTCCGCCGGCTGCACAAGGATGAGAGCCGCTATGCTGGCATGGGGCTGGGCCTGGCCCTGTGCAAGCGCATCGTCGAGAGCCATGGCGGGGAAATCTGGCTGGACACTGAGCACTCGCGTGGCGCGTGTTTCCGGTTTACACTCCCGCGCGTCAGGCAAAGTACGATCGACCGCACCGTGAGCCGCGAGGCCGGGGTTGACGATGACCAAGACCAGACGTTGCATGCTGATCATCGATGACGACCCGAACGAGGTGCTGTTCCTGCGCAATGCCTTCGTTGGTCGCGCCGGATGGCTGGAAATCCGCCATGCCGAGAGCGGCGAGGCCGCGCTCGACGAGATCGCCCGGAACGCGCCGGACCTCATCCTCCTCGACATCAACATGCCCGGCATGGACGGCTATGACGTGCTGGGCCGCATTCGTGGCGGCGAAGCGACGCAGGGCCTGCCGACGCTGATGTTCTCGTCCTCCGAGCGGCAGGACGACATCGATCGCTCCTACCGCGCTCACGCCAATGCCTATGTGGTCAAGCCGCGCTCTTCCGACGGCTACCGACAGCTCGCCGAGAACATCGAGCGCTTCTGGTACGAGACGGCCAGGGTTTGAGGCACCAGCGTCAGTCGTATCTGAGCTCCGTCGCCTTACCGCGGAACACCCAGTAGGACAGCGCCGAATAGGCGAGGATCACCGGCAGCACGAAGCAGACGCCAACGAAGATTAGCATCAGGCTCTCCGGCGCCGATGCCGCCTGCCAGACGGTCAGCTGGTCGGGAACCACATAGGGGTAAAAGGAATAGGCGAGCCCGGTGAAGCCGAGCACGTTGAGCAGCACCGCGCCCACAAAGGGCACAAAGTCGAGGCTATGGTCGGCGCGGGGCATGCGCTGCAGGAAGAACCAGACGCCGAGGATGATGACGCCGCTCATCAGCGGGATCGGTGCCAGCGCGATGATCTCGGGAAACGAGAACCACTTGGCGAAGATGCGCTGCGAGGCCAGCGGGGTGGCAATCGACACGGCGGCCATCCCGAGCACGACGGCGCCGAGCGTCAGGCGCGCCCAGCGCACGGCCTTCACGTGCAGTTCCTTCTCGGTCTTCATGACCAGCCAGCACGAACCGATGAAGGCATAGGCTGCGGCGAGGCAGAGGGCGGTGAGCGCCGCGAAGGCGTGAGCCGTCAGGCCGCCGGTGAAGCCGTTGATGTAGAGGCCGAGCATGTAGCCCTGCGACAGGGCGGCCACCAGCGATCCCGCGAAGAAGCCGCGGTCCCACCAGCGCTTGAACGGCGCGCCGGCCTTGGCGCGGAACTCGAAGGCGACGCCGCGCACGATCAGCGCGATGAGCAGCACCGCGACAGGCAGGTAGAGCGTCGAGAGGATGAGGCCGTGGGCCGCCGGAAAGGCGACCAGCAGCAGACCGACGGCCATGACGAGCCAGGTCTCGTTGGCATCCCAGAACGGACCGATCGAGGCGATCATCCGGTCCTTTTCTTCGGGCGTGCATTTCGGCAGGAGGATGCCGACGCCGAGGTCGTAGCCGTCGAGGATGACGTAGAGCAGGATGGATAGGCCCATCAGCACGGCGAAGGCGACGGGCAGCCAGATGGCCTGGTCCATGGTCAAGGTCTCCTGTGCCGGTTGAATGACGCGCGCGAGTGCGCATGCACCTCTCCCCGGCGGGGAGAGGTCGGCCGAGGCGAAGCCGAGGGCGGGTGAGGGGGCCAGTGCTTCCCCGGCAGGGCTCGGGGCCCCCCCCCCCCCGCGGCCCCGGGGGCGCGCGGCCCCACCCCCCCCCGCGGG
>JAESFK010000062.1_pt1 | contig 130543 bp, 124 predicted proteins | sample 9269391 | NCBI WGS metagenome assembly JAESFK01 (sample SAMN14506231, study PRJNA617097) | algae metagenome | isolation source: Drouetiella hepatica UHER 2000/2452 and co-occurring heterotrophs from... | place: Slovakia: Slovak Paradise National Park, Hrabusice, Kosice Region | collected... | reverse complement strand
AGCTCACCCAGATTGGCGGGCAGCGGCCAGATGTGGCGAATGTGGATATGGCTGACGTCGGCGCCCTCGGCGCGCTTGCGACGCACCGCCTGATGGATCGGACCAAAGGTCGAGCCCCAGCCGACAACCGCCAGCTTACCGCTTTCCGCACCGAGTTCGACAATCTGGTCAGGCACCTTGATGCCGTCGATCTTGTTCTTGCGGATGTCGGTCATCGCCTGATGATTCGACGCCTCATAATTGATGTGGCCGGTGTCGAGTTCCTTCTCGATCCCGCCGATGCGGTGGAGCAGCCCGGGGGTGCCGGGCTTGACCCACGGGCGCTTGAGCTTTTCGTCGCGGCCATAGGGCTTGAACCCGCCCTCGGGTACTTCGGTCAGGAATTCGACCGGGAACGCTTCGTAGGTCGTGAGGTCGGGCACCGCCCAAGGCTCGGCGGCGTTGGCGATATAACCGTCGGTGAGCAGGATCACCGGGGTCATATATTGCACCGCGATCCGCACCGCTTCGATCGCGCATTCAAACGCGTCGCCGGGCGAGCGCGCCGAAATCACCGGCATCGGCGCATCGCCGTTGCGGCCATAGACCGCCTGATACAGATCCGATTGCTCGGTCTTGGTCGGCAAGCCGGTCGACGGACCACCGCGCTGCGAATTGACGATGACGAGCGGCAGCTCGGTCATGATCGCGAGGCCCATCGCCTCGCCCTTCAAGGCGATCCCCGGTCCCGAAGAGCTGGTGACCCCAAGCGAGCCGGCGTAGCTCGCCCCAATAGCCGAGCAGATTGCCGCAATTTCGTCCTCGGCCTGGAAGGTCGTGACGTCATATTCCTTGAGCCGCGACAGGTGATGGAGAATCGCCGACGCGGGCGTGATCGGATAGCCGCCAAAGAACATCGGCAGCTTCGCTAGCTGCGCCCCCGCAACCAGACCAAGCGCGATACCCTCGGCACCGGTGAGCGTGCGATAAAGCCCCGGCGCGACGGGCGCGGGATCGACATGATGCTGCTTGAGCGGCCCCGCCAGCTCGGCGGTCTCGCCATAGGCATGACCCGCGTTCAGCGCCGCAATATTCGCCGCCGCAAGATCGGGCGCCTTGGCGAATTTCGCGTTGAGCCAGTCAACCAGCGGCGCGCGGTCGCGATCGAACATCCAGAGCGCCAGCCCCAACGTCCACATATTCTTGCAGCGCAGCGCTTCCTTGTTGCCAAGGCCGAACGGCTTCACCGCATCCATCGTCAGCTGGCTGATGTTGAGCTTGAGCAGCTGCCACTTAGCAAGGCTGCCGTCGTCGAGCGGATTCGCGTCATATTTCGCCTTGGCGAGGTTGCGGTCGTTGAACTCGCCCTCATCGGCGATGATCAGTCCGCCCTGCTTCAGCGAAGGCACATTCGTCTTGAGCGCCGCCGGGTTCATCGCGACGAGCACGTCGGGCGCATCGCCCGCGGTGTCGATCGCCGACGATCCGAAATTGATCTGGAACGCCGACACGCCAAACAGCGTGCCTTGCGGCGCGCGGATCTCGGCGGGGAAATCGGGGAAGGTCGCAAAGTCGTTGCCTGCGAGCGCCGAAGACAGGGTGAACTGACCGCCGGTCAACTGCATCCCGTCGCCGCTATCGCCTGCAAACCTGACTACCACTGCATCCGAAAGGGGGGACTGCCGCTTGTCGGCTTCGTCCACTACCGCTGTCGCCATTTTATCTTCTGCCTTGAATCTTGCGAACCTGTGACGCTGGCCTAGGCCTGTGGGCGCAATGCCGCAATTCAGAAAAAATTGTGCGCCGCAAACTTCAAACGCCCGAATGGGTTGCCAATTGCCATTGAATTATCCCGCGCGATGCCGAATAGCTGCGCCGATAACAAAGAAGCAACGGCGAAGAGGGACCAGCAGGATGACCGACGGCACGACCCATTTTACCCGCCCCGACGTGGCGATGTTCCTGGCTTTCCTCAACGCGCAGGAAGGCCCCAAGATGGAAGAGTTGCCCCCTGCCGAAGCGCGCGAGATGTTTCGTATGATGGCCCAGATGGCCGACGCGCCGCGCGGCGAGATTGCGAAGGTTGAGGATCTGACAATTCCCGGCCCCGCGGGCGAAATCCCGATCCGCATCTATGACAATCGTCCCGACCGAGACCCCGGCCCGGTGATGGTCTTTTATCACGGCGGCGGCTGGGTCATCGGCGATCTCGACACCCACGACGCCTATTGCGCCGAAGCCGCGCGCTTGCTCGACATACCAGTGATCGCGGTCGATTATCGCCTTGCCCCCGAGCACCCGTTCCCCGCCGCGCCCGACGATTGCGACGCCGCGACGCGCTGGGTTGCCGATCATTTCCCGTGCACCGGATTGGTCCTGTCAGGCGAAAGCGCTGGCGGCAACCTCACTATCGCAACCGCGCTGACGCTCCGCGACAAGCCTGCGTCGAAGCCGGTCATCGCGATGTATCCGATCTACCCTGCCGTCACGACGCACGACGACTGGCAAAGCTACCGCGATTTCGGCGAAGGCCATTTGCTGACGACCGGCAGCATGACGTATTTCGGCAATCATTATGCCGCGGACCCCGCCGACTATCGCGCCTCGCCGCTCGATTTCCCCGCCGCGGGCCTGCCGCCGACGCTACTGATCACTGCGGGCCTCGACCCACTGCGCGACCAAGGCCGCGCCTATGCCGCCAAGCTGATCGAAGCCGGGGTGCCGACAACCTATCGCGAAGCGGCGGGGAGCATCCATGGCTACATCAACCTGGCGCAGGGCATCCCCAGCGCCAAGGACGATATCCGCGGCGCTTTGACCCTCTTGAAAGCAATCCTCGCCGAAGCTAGCGGGGCCGCATGATCGACCCTGCCACCCTGCCATACCGTCCCTGCGCCGGCGTCATGCTCGCCAACCGCGACGGCCTGGTCTTCGTCGGCCAGCGGCTCGATACCTCCAGCGAGGCGTGGCAAATGCCGCAGGGCGGGATCGATCCGGGCGAGGATGCCGAGGAAGCGGCGATTCGCGAACTTGGCGAGGAAACCGGCGTCCATGGCGGACTGGTCGAAATCATCGCGCGCAGCCGCGAGGAATATTTCTATGACCTTCCCGACGAATTGATCGGCAAGATGTGGGGCGGCAAATATCGCGGTCAGCGCCAGCACTGGTTCTTGATGCGCTTCATGGGCGAGGACGGCGACGTCAATATCGCGACCAAGCATCAGGAATTTCGCGCTTGGAAGTGGGCTGAGTTGAGCGAGATCGAGAAGCTGATCGTGCCGTTCAAGCGCGTACTTTACCGCGGGCTAATCGAGGAATTCGGCCCGCTCGTCTGATCGCGCAGCGCCCGCGCAGTACGAAACACATCGGCAAACATCTCGGCGGTCAGCCGCCCGGTGTTCGTGTTGTAGCGCGAGCAATGATAGCTATCGACGAGATAACGCCGGTCGGGCAGCGCATGGACCGCTCCGTGTGCAAAGCGACATCCCGCGAGCCGCACACCTGCCGCGCGTAACATGGCTTCGTGCGCGATGCGCCCCAGCGCAATGACCACGCGGACGCTAGGCAACGCTGCAAGCTGCGCTTCAAAAAACGGTCGGCAATTCGCAATCTCCGCGGGCGTCGGCTTGTTCTGCGGCGGCAGGCATTTGACGCTGTTGACGATGATCGCACCATCGAGCGTCAGCCCATCATCGATCCGCGCATCATATTGGCCTTTGCTCAGCCCGAACGCAGCGAGCGTCGCGAACAACAGGTCGCCCGCATAGTCACCGGTGAACGGTCGCCCCGTCCGGTTCGCGCCATGCTTGCCCGGAGCCAAGCCAGCGAATGCCAGCCACGCGTCGGGATCGCCGAACGCATAAACCGGCGCATTCCACCAATCGGGATGCTCGGTCTGACATTCCCGCCGCAGCGCCACGAGTCGCGGGCAGCGCTGGCAATCGCGCGGCGGCTCGGTTCCGGGCAATGGGCTGTCAATCTCCACGCATCTGCGATAGGCGCGGGGCCATGAGCAACGCAATGCCGCTTCCTCTTTATGCCATCGGGCTCGGGTCGAACCGGCGCCACGCACGCTACGGCGCTCCCCGCGCGGTGTTGCTCGCGGCGCTTGCGGCGCTCGAAAGCGACGACATCGAGGCCGTCGATGCCAGCCCGATCATCGCCAGCGACCCGCTCGGCCCCTCGCGCCGCCGCTATGCCAATGCGGTCGCCCTGGTCGCATCGACGCTGAGCCCGCCCGAAATGCTTGCAAGGCTGCACGCGATCGAGGCAACCTTCGGTCGCCGCACCGGACAGCGTTGGAGCGCACGGACGCTCGACCTCGACATCCTCCTCTGGTCGGGCGGTATCTGGTCCGACAGCACGCTGACCATTCCCCACCCCGCGATCGAACAACGCGCCTTTGTCCTTGGCCCGCTGCGCGCGATCGTCCCCGAATGGCAGCACCCGCTCCACCGCCGCAGTGTCCGTCAACTCGCCGCACGCCTTGCACGTCCAAAGCCGGTTGACCGGGGCGCAGCGGCGCACTAGGGCGACGGCTCACTTCGCACGCCGCCTTTGCAGCGCCGCGATGGGCCCTTAGCTCAGTCGGTAGAGCAACTGACTTTTAATCAGTAGGTCGCTGGTTCGAACCCAGCAGGGCTCACCATTATTTATCAATAGGTTAAGCGCACTTCGGAAGCGCCGTTTCAATCTGGAAGCAACCACATAGCAACCACGCCCTAGCGGAACCGGGAGGATTCGATAGCAGAAGCCTCGCTCACGTGCGGGAGCGGATGCGCGTGAACCCCGGCTCGCGATGACCGGCAATCAGCTTATCCTTGCACTGCTTCAACCCGGCTTGTTTAATGAAGCCGTTCAGGTGCTTCGCTGGCACGTCGTGAAAGTCGGCGTAAGCCATTGCATCTCCCAATAGATGGCGCCGCTGTCTATTGAAGGGTGCACGCGGAGTATCAGCCGACTGCTGACCAGCAAAAATGAGCAGCGCCATTTTGTAGGGGTGATCGCTGATATCACCGCCCCCCTGATACGCGACGCCACTGCCCTTTGCCCATCGAAGAAACCGCCCGCCACCATTCAGGCGTAAATGCCTGACGAGTTCATAGATTCGCCGGATCAGCCAATCATCGGCGCCTTCAGCCCAAGCCCGCACTTGATCGATCCGTTGGTGTTGTCGGAGTGAGTTCCATTCCTTCAACATCAAACGCTGCTGGGCGCGAAGTTGATGCGAATAAGTGCCGGGTGTCATCTCGGGAGGAAACACCTTGTGAACCGGCTTCAGCGACATCGCGGCGTATCCTACTTTAGCTAGGTGTCAGCTTCTAAGCTGACACCGTTCGGACGAAAAGCTGAATTTGTACGCCTTTTGCCAAAAAGCGCCCTGCAAAGACGCGGAATGCAAAACCGTAAATCTCCGTTTGGATAACCGTTCACTATCGGATGGTCGTCCTAAACCTCTAACGGAGAAGCAAGCATGAAGCGCGAGAATGACATTAAGCTCACCCTACAGACCGGTTATAAAAACGACTGTAGGCAGTGTTGGAAAAAGGACACGATTATCTCGCGGCTGACGCGAGCTGGCGTTCAAAAGCAGCGATATTTTGACGAGAAATGGTTGGCTACCCGCTGGGGTACGACGATTAAGACGCTTCAAAAAATGCGGTACGCCGGACGTGGCCCAAAGGTAACGATGTTCGGTCGCTCGGTGAGATATCGCCTGCGGGACGTCTTGTCATACGAGCGCAGCCTAAGGGATCCCCACCGGACTTAATCGCTGGCCGTAATGCGCGTTGGCTTGTCGGGATTCTTCATGCTGTGGCTCCGTGGCCGACAGCCGCGCTGTGTGTGTGCAGATATTACCCGACAAGCTCCGCACGATTCATTCCCACCGCTTACCCATTTGATCTCTCCGATCCCGGATTCAGCGGGCATCGGACTGTGGAGTTTTTATAACATGGATATGAACAACTACGAGAACATGCGGCTCATGTACTCGATCCGCCGAGGATCTCGATTCAAGAACTGGATGAAAGAGACCATCCAGGCGATTAGGATGGCTGATGACCGCCACAGGCAGCTGATTGCCCTCCTCGGCATCGACGGTCACTGCGCAGGCCTTCCCGCATCTGATATCACCGCTCGGTCACAAGCTATGCAAATATTCTACAGCGTCGTGGACGAGTACATGCGGCACAACGTCCCGATCGATACCCCAAAGCTTCTCGGCACGTGGACTTGCGACACCGGCCTAACCACAGACGATCAGCCGCATCTGCGTCTGAAAGCCTTCAAGGCTAAGACATACCAACAAATCAGTACAACGGGATTGCACGCTATTGGCGTTATCGAAATCCAGCCAATAACCAACTACCCCTTTCAGGACACAAACACCTTCACGATGCACGCCCATGGCATCGCTTGGGGAAATTCGCCCGGTCCTGCACGGAGGGCCGCGGTCAAAAAAACCAACCATTCACGTGCCTGGAACAATCACCTTGAAGCTGATCCTGTCCAGCTCAAAATGCCTGTCCCTACCGAAGGGGGCATCCTCGGATGGGGGTGCTACATGTGGGACAATCCGGATTACGCGAAACGTGTACGTTGCTGGCGCAATGGCAAAACGTCTTTGGCCAACCACGTGAAAACCTATCCCGCAGGGCTTGCGCTCCGCATTATGGAAGGCCTGTCCTATTTTTCCTTACCTAACCTCGCGTTCAGCGTGGGGGACGGGAAATACCTTCGGCGGGAATGGGAGAAAGAGCTTCGCGCTTGGAGCTCAATGCGTGATGCACTGACCGAGCCCGAACCGGAATTTAGTATTGCAGCGGCGTGGGGAAACCTGCCGTCGGCCTATTACCGACGACACTCCTACCAGCCTTTTACGATCAACTAGGAGACAAGGCGGCTCGGCTTACCCAGCCGGGCCGCTTAGAAAATCCCTGAATAGCTCGTTTGGAGAAACGTCAAGGCCAGCGGCGAGGTTGAATAGGAGCTTGATCGTGATGTTACGACGCCCCCGCTCCACGTCGCTCAAGTAATTGCTCGAAATCTCGATCTCGTGCGCCAAGGCCTCCTGCGTCATCCCTCGCCTCAATCGCAACCGACGGACTGTCGATCCGAATTTGGCCCAGTTGGGCTTCGCGATGGAAGTAGGCTGCGTCACTTCGCATCTAATCACTCCCCCCCATCAACAACGCCATAAACTATAGTTGGAATCTCAATCGCCCAAACTATAGTGGGTCAAATCAGCTGAATGGTCGGGCAGCGGTGCTCGTTGAGGAAGGTCGACATATCAAATGACAAAGCTGCTTGGGCTTCTGATGGGCGGCTCGTTAGCCCTAGCTCCGACGAACTGCCTCGCGTCGATGGACGGAGATCTCTTCCAGCTCGGATCAGGCAAAATGAAGCGTATATGCACATCCGAGCAATATCTCGCCAAAGCTCTCGCGGATTCGCTTGGCTATGAGAAGTTTCGAACGTCCCGCGATCTCGAGACCAGAGCTGAAGACGAATTTGCCCTCAGGTCAGCTGCCAGACTACGGTATCAAATCAAGAATGTCCGATGGCAGCGCGAAGTCGATGGCGAGGGTCGGTGTCACCTATCGCTGATCCTGCTGATCCCGCCAGACCTTGCCCCTATCCTTGGTGGCAGTCAGCCTTTGGCAGGGGATGTTGAGCTTCGGCTTCGGCAAGCCAACGGCGAATGGAATTTAGCGAGTGACTTTGGTGATGGTGGGTTTCCGCGAAACGAGTTTCGCGATCACTTCCGCTCATTTGTGTCTGGGGAAGCGCGTCGCCAAGTCGACGATTTCCGAAGATCAGAAGCTGAACGACAGCAACGCGAAACCAACGCTCGCAAACAAGCAGCAGCGGAAGCGGAAGCAGCCTTCAAAAGGGACTTCCCGCGTGAATGGGCCGCGGAACAGCAAAAATTGCGAAAGCAGCAAGAAGCACGGCGACGAGCTACGCTGGAACGGCAGGCGGAAGAACAGCGCAGAGCAACCGCCTGTGAGGCAAACGGCGGCACGTGGGGTTACAAGACAGACCGGTTCGGGCGTTCTTCTCAGCTCGGCTGCTTTTTCCAAATTTCAAAATAAGCCCCCGAATTTCCATCGCCGCTTAAGGTAATGGCTTAGTTTCTGATCGTCACCGCGAGGTTGTTTCATATGCGCTTATTTTTTGGCGGTATCGTCCGATGAAGCGGACTGATCCGCATCTGCCAGCGTTCCAGCTATCGCGACTGGTGCAACTACAGCCGCCGCTATCCCCGCCTTACTCGGGATAAGTGCCACTATTTTGTCTGCAATACCCGGAATTGATTCCAATGCGTTCTTCATACCGGGCCTACTAAGTAGCTCGCTCAACGGGCTGCTATGGGCTTCACCGTCGATCAATCGAATAGGCGCCTCTTCGATCCGTGATAATGCGGTCGCAAACAACCGCTCACGCAACACAGGATCGATTTCCACGGCTTCTGCGCGATAACCCTCGTAGGCTTGGGATACCGACGCCTTAAAGGCATAATCCTCCGCTAGACGAAATGTGGTTCCGATCTGTTTTGTCGATAACCAAGCAAACCATACCGGCGCACCGATACCGATTAGCGCCAGCAGAGCATTGGCCCATATAACCGACGCAGAGCTGTTGCCGCTGAGGATGGTTTTCAAGCTATCGACCCGCTCCCATCCTACTAAAAGCGCGCACCCTAAAGCTATGATGAGCCCGACAGTCCACCAATATCCGGTGCTCGTCAATGCGGCTCTCCGGGCTTCGAACGCATTCGCCAGTCCAACGCTTGTGGCGCCGCGCAGGGCCTGTTCGCTTCGCTTGATCATCGTATCTGCCGCCGCATGTGCCGCGGCAATTCGCACCTTGGTTTCGCCTTCTGCCGCTTCAATCCTCAAGCGAGCGTCCTCTGACCTAGTGTTTGCCGTGGCGATGGCCTCACTCAATTTGCTCGCCTCCTCGACCAATTGATGCAGTTCGCCTTTTCGGGCGTTTAAATCAGCAAGATCGGTCGGAAGCTGTTCGGCGGTCGCGTGCGCAGCCTCGATATCTGCGATCAAAGCCTCGACTCCAGTCGCGCGTGGTTCCAATTCATTTAGTCGAGCATCTATTGATCGCAGCCGCCGAGCAAGATCCTTCGGCAGCAAGCTCTGTTCATCTTTCAGGTTCTCCCAATCGACCTTGGGCTTCGGAGGTGTCGGAACAATTGGGGGGATGTGCCGGAATACACTATTGATCAGTTCGAACACGTTTAACAGAATTGCATTTGGGTCGGAGGCGACGTTATCGACGGCGAGAACGTCAGCGCGGATTCTGAGCTGACCAGCGAACGTCCTTTGTTCCTCACTCATGCTCTTATTCAAAGTAAGGACGCGATCAGATGCCAGCTGTAGCTCCGATGTAACCCCCTCGATCGAAATTGATGGACTGACCCAGTTAAGTGTGTGAGCGTTTACATTCACCGCCCAGCCTAATTCTGACCACTTTTGAGCAAGTCTTTCACCAAGCGAAATAAGACTATTTGCAACGTCTTCGATCGTAATTTGTGATTTTTCGGCCATGTTTCCGCCCCGCCCAAAGAATGTTATTTACATTAGCGATACAGGAATTCATAACCAGATCAAGCAGCCAGCTATATCTATGATATTCCATAACATTTTTCGCCCGAAGGCCTGCTTTGATAAGTCGCGACAACTACTATTTGCTTTAATCAAAGCCGCGCCAAAGCCATCTTGTTCGACGCGGTCGCGCTTGATGGGCTGGATTAGGCCGGTTCACCGTCCGGCGCACGCTGACATGCGGCGAATAAAGATTTGCCGCGATTTGAAGCCGCCAAGTCACAAGCTAAGTCGGTATTGGCCTGCACATGCCCCATCACCGCGCTCATCGAGACATCGCCTCCGAGCCCAATATAGCGTCCCGTTTCCGTATTGCTGGAAATCCCATAAATCTGCTCAACCACGCCAAGCTGAATTAGATGCTCGATACAAAGTTCGCCCTCCTCCCCAAATTCCTTTCGGACGGCAGCCCAGATCCGATATTCGCTTACAGTGCGAAATGTCCCCCGGTCGCCGAACAGCGAAAAGATCAACTGCATGACCTCGGCGTCCATTGGCATCATACGTGTCAGAATTTCGAGGTTGCGCCGATCACCGGCATCGTTGTCACCAGCCGCTGCCTTCGCTAGCAGGCGCGCGAACAATTCCTGAATCTCCGGCTCATCTTGCTTAGTTGCCTCTTCAAACCACGCGAATGCGTATCGCTCCGGGATCTTGGCGTGGTTTAGAGAAACGCCCATACGCTTCAGCTCTTCGTGGAGTTTGGCCTGTGTTGCCGCTGCATTTCGCAATCGCCACGCCGCGATTTTATCGCCAAGGACAGCGGACCATGCGTCGCTCAACGAATTTGTTATTGGTTCGGCGACGTCATTGACCGGCTTGACGATGGGAGTGAGGTCGATCGGCATGCGAGCTTATTGCACCGATATGGGGGCGGTAAAAGTCCTTTAGGTTTGACAATTTCGTAGTTGGTCGCAGAGCTATTTACGTGAACATCATTCACGGGAGATCATATGCGACGCGCACTTTTATTATCGGCAATCGGTGTGTCGATAGGATTTTCCAGCAGCGCGAATTCCAAAACGACGAACTTTCAATGCACGGCAAACGGCGTAACACACCCCTATCGGGTCACCGCTGACGAGGAAAAAGGCGAAGTTACCTACGAGGTCACGGGCAACGGAAACATATTTAAACGGCCAGCCATATTTACGGCCGACAGCGTCATATGGAGCGGCAGTTCTTCGTCGCCATCGAACCGAACGCAATTCACCCTAAGCCGAGTGGACCTTAGCTTTAGCGTCGATGTCTTTATCGGCGGCGAAGTCATCTCCCCACGAAAGGGAAAGTGTGAGATCTTGGTGCCGCCTAAGCGGGCGTTTTAGCGCGAGAAATTAGCCTCTATCAGCGCCAGACTAAGGTCATCTGGTCCGGATCCGAACCGATCGTTCGCGATAATAATCAGGCACACTTCCGCTGCGCGACTTTAGCCTTCGAATAGGGTTTTGATGCCGCCGATGATCCCCGCCAGAAACGCGCCCGCAACCAAGACCGTTAGCATCCAATATTCGACCGCGAACGCTCGCGATCGCCATTTCGGATCGCGCGTCATGGACAGCGGCGCCCCTGCCAATAACGATCCCATCGGGCAGCATAACCGTCGCGAACCATTGCGCACGATATGTCGCCGGAGCGTGGTGACGTGCAGAAGGCAGCGGTTCGTTTGCCTCCAGCGCCACCCGTTGACAGGCAGCGCATCGTCGGGCCGTTTACGGAAATATGTCCGGTCGGCCGGACGCCGCCCCGATTGCCTAGCAGCCCCACCAGATGGTCGCGCGCTGCAATAGGGTCAGCGGTGGGGCAAAGATGCCCAGGGCGGCACGTTCCATCCATTTCGCGCGCGGCGACGCCTGACAGCCGAATATGCGGCCCCTCATCGCACCAGATCGGACCGTCGCCGTCCCACACTGCTGTAGGGGTGCAGTCGAACGATTGACCGGCAGGAACGACGGAGGCGGCAAGCAACAACGCTGTGATCATTTACGCCCCTTTGCTTCCTCGATCGATCGCCGCAGCCCTTCCGGCGTAACCCACCACAATTCGGCGAGCATTTCTAACTCATCCGGGGTTGGCTCAGCATCATCGTCAAGTTCCTCGATCCGCTCGCGCGAGATTCCCGTCTTCTTCGTGATTGTCTGCCACGGCGTACACATCTGCCCGACCCACGCAGTAAGCCAGTGGTCGCCATCGGCAATCCATTTCGCGACAGGATGATCGGGAGTGTAGCTCCGGACCTCTTTTGCGACGGAACGCTCGCCCTTTCGATAAACCATCTCAGTCGTCAAAAAGGCGGGCGCGGATGTCTGAGGCTACGGCATTCAGCGTCGTGGCGCGGGTCAGCAATTCGATATTTCCCGTAACGGCCGCGCGGTCCGTGAACCGTTCGGCACGATGTTCGATATAGTCTGCGATGCGCTCCGCGTCGGGCTTCCCGTTATGCCCCGGTGTCATAGCTTGGTCGGGTCCGTATCGTTGGCCTGCCATTCGTTGAGCGCCCATTCTTCCACGCCGAGCATGAGATAGGGTTCAGCGCGATTGGGGGCGAGCCGTTCGATCACGCGGCGGGCAGCGCCTTCTGCCTCGCGACAAGCATTCAGATGCGCCATATTGAGGCCGAAGTCAGCCGGATCGGCGCTATCTAGCACGCCCTTGTCGTCCATTCCTTCCAGCGTGAACTGCGCAACGCGAGCTTCCAGAGGCGATACGCCCTCGAGATCGAGCAAGGCCAACGCGGCAGCCTTCGCTTCGTCCCTGATCTCGGGCGCAACGTCATCGACGTCCCATATCTCAAGCCCGCGATATTTGCGGTCGATCGTTTCCATCTCTCACACTCCGACTCGAATCCCTCTTGCCCATTGTTCTTCTTTCGTTCTCTTTTGTCGAGTCATGAGTCGGACCCTCGTAAACCCCATCACCAGCCTGTTTGATGTCGCGTGTCGGCATCACACGGTGCAGGTGTCGTGCCAGTGTGGGAACGTCGGCGTCTTCGATCCGCACGCGCTGTGGTGGCTGTTTGAGCGGAAAGGCTGGAATGATCGACTGCCCGAGGTGCGCAAGCGGATGCGGTGCCTACAATGCTACTATGCCAAGCGGAAGCGGACGCTCGCAACGTTGGAATTGGTCAATGTCGATCACACCCGGCAATTACCAATGCCTGATAGCATCGAATGGAAGCGGCAGTTACGACGACGACGCTGAACGTCTGATTTGGGGTGGGAAGCGGTCATACAGGAAGCAACATCGTCATTGGATATTTTCGCGGCGGTGATCGTGGTCACTTACAAATCGAGGCATAAGGCGTTTTAGTCGCTGAACTCGACGAAGCTTCGTCGTCGCGCAACCATAAGGAGAAAGCGGCAATGAGGGGCTGGCCGTTGATAAGGTTTGCTTTTGCAGGAATGGCGATCTTTTGGCCGCTCCATGCACAAAACGCTGTTTTTGCTTGCCAAGCCATCGCGGTATCCAAGCCAAGCCGCATAGTCGTGGAGCGCGACAGCTATATCTGCGTTTCAGTAGACGTTTCCGCTGACATCTGGCCGAAAGACAGGTGGGAAATCGAAGAAGGAACGGGCCTCAGCACTTTTCTCGTCAATGGCCTCCGTAAGGAATTCATAAAGGCTGGAAAATTGGGGAACACCAACCGGTTTCGGGCGCACGATAATGACCGCGATCCAACCTGTTCCGATAAAGCTTCGATTTACATCAACGTCACCTACGAAGGCATAGAAGATGGTCTCTTCAGCGCCGCAGTCGATGTTGATTACGGCAGCGTCAAACGGCGGTCCGTTCATGAAGTGAATGTCGCCGAGGAGATGAACAGCGGAAGGTTGGTAATCCTACAAGGCCAGAATAAAGTTAAGGGCGCTATCGCTGCGGACATAAAGCGAATCGCAAGGGAGATTGTGGCGGACAATTTGCACTTGGAGTAGCGGCGGCACCCGCTTTCCCAGAGCAGAAAGTGTCAGGTATGGACGGCCGCAATCGGTCGTTTCCTGACATCCCATGCAGATTGGCGGCGAACGGCGGATATGGCTGGAACGGGATGGAAAGCCGACGTCAATTCGGCGGTGCGCTATCTCGTTCCATCTGGCGATAATCCGTCGCGACAAGAGCCGTCACGAGTAAGCTTCCCACGACTAATGCGACCAGCGGCGCACCAATCACAAAATGGAAGAATGCGAAAACAGCTATGGCAGCGAAGCTCAACGCGAGCCGGTGCGGCTTCCTAATCTGCCCGGAGACATCGACAAACTTGAAGGGGATGGCTTTGGACGTGGCGACGTTCAGACCGAATTTGTACGGCAGAAGGCCGTAGAACAGTGCAACGATGACAGCGAACCCGACGAGATAGGCCGTGTCGGGATCGGTGCTTGCCCATTCATTAAAGGTGGCCATCATCGCATCACCTTTTATCCGTTACTCGAATGTCCGCAACTGGTCGTTTGCTGCCATTCGTGCCGATATGAGCCGGATGACCGGAATCGACCAAACCTTGCCATTTCAATCGAGACAAGGGCGCGCCGAAAGCCGTCATACGTTGACTGCCGGGGGCAATCGCGGTGCTCAAATGTCGTGAGGGCGAGGGCCTGAATCCCTAGCCGCCGGGTGGAAGCTCCGCTTGGGGTTTCACATAGCGTCCCATGAACAGGATTAAACCAGTCCGCAGGTCGCGAAGCAGGAAGAAGAAAGGCTTGTCTGCCCGGAATATGAACGGGGGCGGCGGAGGTGGTTCCTTTCGGGCGCTGATGACGACGATATCCATAACGACCGCAGTGGCGGCCGCGGCCTCCGCGCCGACCTCATCCACATCAAGGTATGTCTTGTGGATGACGCGAGCGATTTTCAGTCCGACGGCTTCGGGAACCTCGCCGGGGTATGGAATTGTGGCCATTCCCGAGAAATCGGCATCATCTGAAAATGCTGTGGGGGCACCCATCGATAGAAGAGAGTTCTTGAGGTCCTGCCGCCATTCTACATGCATCCTGGGTATCGTCAGGATGGTTTCGCGCCACTCGGCGTTGGTGAGGTCGGTAAGCCAATTTGCGAGATCAGCGGCGGTGAGCTTTTCTTCGAATTTCGGCAGGCCTTTTGCCGAATCGGGCAGAAACACAACCATTTCGACTTCGTGACCCACGTACGGCAGCGAGATCGCCTTGAAGCCGCCCCGCTCGATCACCCGAAAGTTGGACCGCTGGCGCATGAGCGGCATGGAAACCTGATCGCCACTCAATTGCGTGAAAGGCTCCGTTTTTGTCTGCTTTTTGTCGAAAACGCTAGCCCATGCGCCCTTCCAGTATATGGCGTTGACTAGGATCGCGCGAGTTTGTTTCGTGACGTCATCCGGCAGCAGCAGATCTTTGATCTTGTCCCGAGTGCTTTCTGCGACCCAGCTATTAACCCTAAGCCGCGCGGCATTCGCTTCCCCGCGAAAGTCCACACGCTGCAACCCTGCCTTGGCAAAAGCCGTCAAGTCCTCCTCATAGTCAGGGAGAAGCGGCATCCCGTCCTGCAACCAGACGGCATTTGCCGTTCGCAGTTCGCGTCGCGGCCCTGCAAAAGTCATCGTCTCGAGCACTTGCCCGTTGGCGCGGAGATAGTCGCGCGGCGGCTGGTTGAAATGGAACGTTTTCTCAAGCTCCGCCGCTGTCCTACCGCGCGCGCCGCGGTAGGCCAAACCCACGGCGACCGAGACGCTGGCGGGCGAGAGGAAATGGTTCTCATCAGCGGTCAGTGTACGCCGATAAAGATCGAGCGAGAAAGTGTTGATCCCCGAAATTGCTGCTTTCGCATCTGAATCTACCGTTGCCGAAATGGTGCGGACAGGCTCATCTGACGAGACATCCGCTTCTTGGCAGAATGCTGGAGAGGCCGTTATCGCCGCCGCAATGACAATAATCTCTGCGATCTTGCGGTATGACATATCTTGCTCCCACCTCGCCTTCAGCGCTAGTCTTGCGCAAACTTCCTACTGCTACGTAAATTGCGGCTTGGCTGGTAATTATTATGGCGTGGCACCCTCGGGTACTTCTGGCACAATCTCGGCAGCATTTGCACATCGCAGACCCAGAGCAGCCTTTCAGGAAGCCACCCCATATCGGTCGTTCCGCCTCTGCGCCCCAAATGACAGATAATGTTCGCAGTCGGTCATCACCCGGTTGACTCTTTCCAGAGCAACGCCACCCTGGCCCAATGTGCAACCTCTACACCAACAAATCGACGGTGCAGGAAATGGCGGATCTATTCCGGACGCCATCGACCTACGGCTTCAACGCGCCCGCTGACGTCTATCCGCAATACCCCGGCATCGTCGTCCGCGAAGATCACGGCCAGCGCATCCTGCAACAAATGACCTGGGGCTTCCCGCGGCATTCGACCAACAAGCGCACTGGCAAACCGAACAAGCCAACCGCAACCAACAATGCCCGCGACGACAAGTTGTGGACGATCTGGCGCCAGTGGTTCACCGACCCAGCGCAGCGATGTCTCATTCCCATCACGTCGTTCGCCGAGGCCGAAGGCGAACCCGGCAAGATGACCCGCACTTGGATTAGCGTCGCTGACCAGCCGCTTGCCGCGTGGGCGGGACTATGGCGGCCGTCCGACGAATGGGGCGACTGCTACACCGGCGTCATGGTCGATGCGACCAAGGAGCTTTGGGACATCCACGACCGGATGCCGGTGATCCTGCACCCTGACGCGCACGACACCTGGCTCCGCGCAGACGCCGACGAGGCGATAGCGCTGGTCACGCAATATCCTGCCGAACGGTTGGTGGTCGAGCGCACCACCGATCCGTGGTTCGCGCGAAAGTCAAAGCCTGCGGACGTTGCACCACCTCTCTTGTAAGTGAAGCCGTGCATCAACGAGGGGTAGCAGCGCCGTGGACGACACCGTTCTATTCGCCGGTCTCGTGGCATTTGGCATCGTCGTGCTGTGCGTGTTGGCAGTGCTGATCCATACGAGGGAGGGCGATGATTGAGCGCGGTCGAACGCGGCGCAGCAAAAAGGCCGCGCCAGTGGTGTCGCGGCCTTTCCGGCATATCTCAATGCAGCCCCTCGGCTACTCTCCGGGTCGCAGGAGTCGCCAAAGTTGCAGCGATCATATCCAGAATGGTTCTATCGTCAATTGCCGTAAAGGGATTGCTAGCCCCACAATGGGATAGCCGTTGGACGAACGCAATTCGGGCATGGGAACCGCTAGGTTAATGCGTATTGCGGACGTGGCTAGGTGCGGCGTATATCGTGGCACCTCAGGGGGGACGAAAATGAAAAAGACTATCGCGGCAGTTTCCGCACTCGCGATGTTTGCCACCGCGCCAGTCAATGCCCGAAAGGCGAAAGACGAACCCAGCGATCCCAACATGCTGACGCAAGGCATGGTGCAGATGACGCTCCGGGTCGGCACGACGACGCAGGCTGAAATCATCGAAACATTTGGCGCGCCGAACATCACAACGATGGACGCAAGCGGCAATCAGATGTGGGTCTTTGATCGCCATGCAACGGTGACGACGGACAGCTCGGGCGGCTTTTCCATTGGACTGCTTGCAGGCGGCGGCAGCGACGTTGGCGTCGGCGGCGGCTTGGGTTTCGGTAAGCGCAAATCCAAATCGACGACATCAACGCGCACTATGACGCTCGTCATCAAGTTTGATGGCCGTGGCGTCGTTTCGGACTTCAAGAGCCGCTCCAGCTCGTTCTGATTGGGACATTCGAGATGAAAAAACTTGCACTTGCCGCCATCGGCATCGCTATCGCTCTGGGCAGCGCTCCGACCTATGCGAAGGACAAGAAGGTCGAACTGTCGCCGCTGCAACTTCAATCGATGCAGACCAAGGATTTCGAAGCCAACAAAGAGTTGGTCTTTGCGTCGGTCATGACCGTCATGCAGGACGCAGGCTATCGCATCGAGAATGCTGACCTGGCGACCGGGATCATCACAGGCATCGGGTCTTCGAAGGGCAAAATGGTTTACAGCCTTTGGTCCGGTTTCGGGAAATCCAAGAAGACGCCGATCGTATCATCCTACATCGAGCAGATTGGCCCGATGACGCGCGTTCGCTTAAACTTCGTCATGGCGAAGGTGAAATCTTCGCTTTACGGCAGCCAGCCTCAGGATGAGGAACCCATCACGGAGGCCGAGGTCTATCAGGACGCCTTCAACAAGGTGGATCAGGCGCTCTTTATTCGGGCGAGCATGACGCAGGCGCCTACGCAGCCGGCCCCCGCTCCTGTTGACGTTAAGCCGGTCGTAGCAGCCCTTCCCACGGCTCCGCCAACGCCGGAGAAGTGAAGCCGAAGGACCGAGGCTCCTAAGTCACAGAAATTCGCATCAACGCGTTAACTGGGATTTGGTGGTGACGGTTTCGCCCGCAGCTCGATTTACGGACATGAGCCAACCCGCTGGAGTCAAACAGGAACAAAAGCTTGCTCGATACGGCGGAGACAACGGACAGGTGGTCCAGCCCTCCCATAAGCGGTATTAAAACAGGCTGGCCGTCGAATATGCTGGATGTGATCCAGTTAAAAACTTCATCCATCGACTTCATCGCCGGGTCGGCCCGTTCAATCCGGCATACGCGCTCGGACGTACTGGCAAGGGCTGCAAGGCTTTGAGCAAGTGCCAAACGTCGGCGCGTGTACATTCCATCGGTCACGGCCTCGGAGAGCCCATTCTTCCTATGCAAGAATTTTACGCCCTCAGCGAAGAGCTCTCGGCTTCGGTTAACCGTTACAGGTTTGATCGGATCGCAGGCTAGTCGAAGCCCATTGATCACGGCGTACAGGCTACACAGGGCATCCATCTGCCCTTGCCTAAAGGGCTCAAATCGGTGCCTAGCGCCGATCTCGACAAGCGGTTGGCGGTCGAACGACGCTGATTGTTTCGGATGGTGAGAATGGGTGGGTTTCGCCAGTGGAGAATTCAGTGAGGTGAGCCGCTTAGCCCTCATCGTCTAGAAGGTACGCGTAAGCGAAAATATTGCCTTTATTCATGTCTCTAGCATAGCAATCACGCAAAAAATTGCAAGCTAGACTCACCGAAATCCGCTTTCAGCCGTGTGCATCGCCGCCGGTCGAGTCATTTTTCACGGCTTGGCCGCATTGCTTCGCCGATCGCTGAGCCAACCTGATTAGCTGCTTTCAATGCTGGATCGATATCGATGTGAGCATATCGCATCGTCGTTTGCGCTTGGGTGTGGCCAAGGAGTTTGCCGATGAGTGGCAGCGAGGCGCCCTGCCCTACAGCGACACTGGCGACCGTGTGCCGCAGGTCGTGCAGACGAACGCCCTTGAGCTTGGCGCGGTCACATATTTGCACCCATGATTTGCGGAGATTCACGTAGGGCTTGTCTCCGCGGGGTGATGGAAACACAAAGTCGCTATCTCCGGCGATGACCTTCTGCCGATTGAGAACCTCAATGGCCGCAGCGCTGAGATAAACCGGCTTGGCGCCAGTTTTGCTATCCGGCAGCAACATCATGCCTCGTCCGGTATCGATCCATGCCCATTCCGCATTCAGGATTTCGGTTAAGCGGGCACCGCTCAATGCCAGCATCTCGACCGCGTTGCCCGCCGTGGCAGAAATCGATTTTTCAGCGACAAGGGCATCGATCGCGTCCCCAATAGCTTTGAGTTCCGCGACGTCCAAATAACGCTCGCGAGCGCGCTCCCTGAATTGCTCGACGCGCGAACAAGGGTTGGTACCCGGGCTACGCATCCCCCAACCTTCGGCCAGTGACATCAAACGTCGCAACAGCGCCAATGTCCGGTTAGCTCGGTATGGAGATGATCGAAGAGATTTGTGGAAACGATCAATCTCGCTCGCCGTGATCGCATCCACGCGCTGTTTCCCGAACTTGGGTTTGATCAGGTTCGTCCACTGGCTGGTATATTCCTTTGCGGTCGTCGGCTTGCGAGAAGGCAGGATGTCGGTTTCGAACCGAGTCCAAACATCGCTGAATATCGGCGCCTCGCGCTGTCCAAATTTTAGCGCTTGGGGGTCTTGCCCTTCGGCAACCGCAGCCAACCGCTGCTGCGCCAGCCGTCGGGCCTCATCCAATGTGAGGTGTCCGTAAGCGCCCAGGGTGAGCCAGCGTTGAGGAGCATTTCGGCCGCCTCCGTTGGTTCGATATTTTACAATGAAAACCTTTTTCCCGCTGGGAAGCGCTTTCACACCGAACCCACTCAACGAACCATCCCATAGGTACGCGGGTCGGCCGTCACTCGAAGTCAGCGCGTCGATCTCTCGCTTTGTCATTTTCGCCATTCGCTATTATTAGCAAAGGAAATTAGCTACAGCAACCACAGAACAACCACGAAACAGAGCATTGGGTCGTAAAATGGAGCAATTCCAGCGTTGATACTCCGACACTTTAATACGCATTTTCAATGCTATATGACACTTGAGAGGACACTGGAGGAATCTGGGGCAAAGCATGAATTGCTGACTTTTAATCAGTAGGTCGCTGGTTCGAACCCAGCAGGGCTCACCATATTTTCGCTGTTTTTGAAGCGCAGGGCGCGGCACCGCGCTTTTGACAGCCGCCGATTCTGACCGCAGTCGCCATGCGATTGGTCCCGCAATATTCTTGCGCTCGTTACCGGTGAATTTACCGGTTGGCTTGATAATGGCCGTAATGGCGGCGCGTGCACGCTCATGTGCCGAAGCTGGAATCAGGACGGGGATGAAATTTGACGATATTGATCACCGGTGCGGCGGGCTTCATCGGCATGCATGTTGCTGCGGCTCTGCTCACGCGCGGCGAGCGCGTCGTCGGCATCGACAATTTCACGCCCTATTATTCCCTCGATCTCAAACACGCCCGCGTCGCGCATCTTGCGGCACGCTATGGCGACCTGTTCACGTTCAACGATGTCGATTTCGGTGACGCGAATGCGCTCGCTCAGGGGCTGGCCGATGTGACGATCGATCGGATCGTGCATCTGGGCGCGCAGCCGGGGGTACGTTATTCGCTCGAAAATCCGGCAGCGTACATCCATTCGAATATTTCGGGGCATGTGAATATTCTCGAGCTCGCACGCCACCGCGCGATTTCGCACCTTGTCTATGCGTCGTCATCGTCGGTCTATGGCATGCGGGCCGATACGCCCTTTCGGGTCGCGGATCGCGCCGACACGCCCATTTCTCTCTATGCGGCAACCAAACGAGCCGATGAATTGATGAGCGAAACCTATGCGCATCTGTTCCGGATTCCGCAGACCGGCCTGCGTTTTTTCACAGTCTATGGCCCTTGGGGTCGCCCCGATATGGCGGTCTGGAAGTTCACCGAGGCGGTGCTGCAAGGCCGTCCGATCGACGTTTACAATCACGGCGACATGCTGCGCGACTTCACTTTTATCGATGATATCGTCAACGGCGTGGTGCTGGCGCTCGACCGCCCGCCCGAAGATGATAGCCAGCCAAAGCCGGGCGGCTTCACCACGCCGCACCGGTTGTACAACATCGGCAACAACCGCCCCGAGCAGCTCACCGACCTGATCCACGCCATCGAAGTCGCCTGCGACCGCAAAGCTGAAATCAACCTGCTGCCGATGCAGGATGGCGACGTCTATCAGACCTTTGCCGATATCGACGACATCAGCCGCGACCTCGGCTTTGCGCCGACCACCCCGATGGCGGTCGGTATTCCAGCTTTCGTCAATTGGTATCGGGCGGACTGGTCGAAGCGCCAATAACGTCGCGTGACTCGATCTTCACCGCAACCGGACAGGCGCGTTGGCTTGGTTGGAATCCCCGGATAGAATAGGGCGACCATCAAATGGCCAAACAAGAGGCAAAATCCGATGAAGATTCTACTGACCGGCGGCACCGGTTATATCGGCAGCCACGTTGCGGCGGCGTTGATATCGACAGGCCACACGGTCGTCTGTTTAGACAATCTCGCCAACAGCGATGCGGCCGTGATCGACCGACTCGAAGCGATTACCGGGACTGCTATCCCTTTGGTCGTTGGCGACATCCGTGACGGCGATGCTTTGCGCGGTGCCCTGACCGAGCATGACATCGAAGCCGTCATCCATTTCGCGGGTCTGAAAGCCGTCGGCGAATCGGTCGCCGAGCCGATCAAATATTATGACAACAATGTTCGCGGTACCCTGTCGCTGCTGCAGGCGATGACCGACTGCGACGTCAAGACGCTGGTCTTTTCATCGAGCGCAACGGTCTATGGCCAGCCGCGCTATCTCCCGCTCGACGAAATTCATCCGACGTCGGCCACCAATCCCTATGGCCGCACCAAGTTGATGATCGAAGAAATGCTGAGCGATATCGCGGCTTCCGATCCCCAATGGCGCATCGCGACGCTGCGCTATTTCAATCCAGTCGGCGCGCATGACAGCGGCCTGATTGGCGAGAACCCGAACGGCATTCCGAACAATCTGATGCCCTTCATCAGCCGCGTCGCTGCCGGTCGGCTCGCTGAGCTGTCGGTCTTCGGCAACGACTATGACACCCCCGACGGCACTGGGGTGCGCGACTATATCCATGTCGTCGACCTCGCCGATGGCCACGTGGCGGCGCTCGACACGATCGCTGACACCGAGCCCGGCCTGTCGACCTGGAACCTCGGCACCGGACAAGGCTATTCGGTCCTTGATATGATTCATGCGTTCGAGCGTGTGAATGGCGTCAGCATCCCCTATCGTATCGCACCGCGCCGCGACGGCGATGTCGCGAGTTGCTACGCGAGCCCCGAACGCGCCGCGCAAGAGCTTGGCTGGACCGCGCGGCGCGATCTCGACGCTATGTGCGCGTCGAGCTGGAGTTTCGAAAGCACGCTGGCAATGCGCAATTCGGGTTAGCCGAACCAGCCTGCCGTCTGGGCGAGCACCCACAGGCCGATCAACAGGAAGAGCCCCGCCGCGATCATCCGCACCTTTGCGAGATCGACGCGCTTGAGCAGTTCATGCCCCAGGAAGATCGCCGGGACATTGGCAATCATCATCCCCAGCGTCGTTCCGGCGGTGACGGCGACGACATCATGATATTGCGCGCCAAGCGCAATTGTCGCGATTTGCGTCTTGTCGCCCATTTCGACGAGAAAGAAGGCGACCAGCGTCGTCAGGAACGCTCCGAACCGCGGCTTCGGCGCATCCTCGTCCTCGAATTTATCAGGGATCAGTGTCCAGGCCGCCATCGCGATAAACGACAGCCCGATCGCATAGCGGAAGATAGCGCTATCGAGAAAACTGGCCGCGGACGCGCCCAGCAAAGCGGCGAGCGCATGATTGGCCAGCGTCGCGACCAAGATGCCGAAGATGATCGGCAACGGTCGGTTAAACCGCGTCGCGAGCAGGATCGCGAGCAGCTGCGTCTTGTCGCCGATTTCGGCGAGCGCGACGACGGCGGTCGAGGTGAGCATGGCTTCCATGAAAAAACTCCGGGGCCGGGCGGCGTTGCGATTCCAACGGACATCGACACCCGCCGCCCGGCCCGGACGAAGAATGCGATGCCATTGGTCTCGCCCAAGCGGTCTCCCGCCTCCACCGCACCACGACCTCTCGGCCGAGTATGTTGACGCGATGGCCCGTCCGGTCGGACGGCTGGCTACTCCCCAGATGACGGGGGCGGGTTAGACCGCTTGTCGGCGCGAGGCAAGTCCCGCGATGCTGTCGCGGCGGCTTCTTCCGATTCGGCGATATCGGCGTCCATGGCTTTGGCGCGCGCTTCGATCTCCTCTGCCGCCTTGTCATAACGCGCCTCGAAATCTGGCTCGTCCTTGCACCCGGCCAGAAGAAGCAACGGCAGCAGGATCATCGCGCCGCGCATCAATAGTCCTTGCGGTAGCGGATGCTGAGGTTCGACTGGCCCGAGCCGCCGGCCTGACTCAGCAAAGACAGCGCCCGGGTCAGGCTGATCTCGAGCTGCGTCGCGGTGTAGCCGCGCGCGTCGGTGATGACCTCCAGATAGATGTCCTTGGTGATATATTGCCCGGCAGCGAGCGCGGTACCGCGCCCAACGGTATCGTCGGGACCGAGCACGCGCAGCCGGTCGATGCCGGTCGCCGACTGCAGCGCGCCGAGCGGGCTCAATCCCCCGCCCCCACTGCTCAGCGTATTGAGTGACGAGGCCAGCTGGACAGCCTGGAGCGGCGACAGCGTAGTGATCGAATCGCCGAACAGGATGCGCGAGACGATCTCGTCCTGCGGCAGGCCGGGAACGCTGGAGAAGGCGATTTGCGGATTGCTCGCGCGGCCCGATACGGCGACGTTCACCGTCACCGTCTCGATCGTGTCGCTCGCCAGCAAGCGGATCGCGGGGTCGTAGGCATCGCCGGTGGGGAAGGTCACGCGGCCTTCCTGCAGCTCGAACGACCGTCCCGCAAATCCCAGCGTCCCGCGCACCAGCTCGATTTCGCCCGTCACGCGCGGCGCCAGCGTTGTCCCGCGCAGCACGATATCGGCCATCCATTCCGATTCGAGCCCCATGCCGCTGACATAGATTTCATCCGATGCCTTCAGCGCGATATCAAGGCGGATGAGGTCGAACAGGCTTCCCCCAACCGCAGCCAGACCATCGCCGCTGATCCGCGGGCGACCCGCCGTAGGTTTGCGTCTGATGCCGGTCAGCACCGGCACCTGCGCCGCGCCTTCGCGCACGATACTATAGCGCGTTTCGGGAAGGCGCAGGCTGCCCGACAGCAGCGCCGCCTGTCCCGCAACCTTTTCGAGCACCAGGTTGCCCGTTGCCCGCGCCGCGATATTCTCGCTGCGTGCAAGCCGCGCATTGTCGAGCGTCATCGCGATATTCATCGGATAACCGTCGGCCTGCGCCAAGCTGATATAGCCCTTCGCTTGGACCTTACCATCGCCCGCGGTCGCGGTCAGCTGATCGATTTCCAGCCGGTTGCCGGTGAAACGACCCGCAACGACCACGTTGGTCAGGCGCGTGCCATAGGTCTGGTTTTCATAGACCATGTCCTTGCCGCGCACGACACCCGACAGGCACGGGTCGGCAACGCTGCAGCTGAAGTCGGCGGCAACCGCAATCGGTCCCGAAACTCCCTGATCGGCGGGGCCGAAGAAAGAATAGAGCGTGTCCGACGGGCCGTTGTAGCGGATGCCGCCACCCAATGGCGCCGCGCGCAGGCGCGTTGTCCAATCGCCTGCGCCGGGACCGAGCGGCCGCAGCGACGCCTGCATCCGTCCGATCACGCTGCCGCGCTTGCGCATCACCGCGCGCGCTTCGCCGCCGTCGCTGAGCAGCTTGCCAGCGAAATTGACGTCGACCGGCTGGCTGACCGACGCCGCGGTCGTCCGGGTAAAACCGGTGATCGTCAACCGCGCATCGGCGCGCGGGAAGCTTTCCGAACTCGCCTGCTCGAAATCGAGGCTGCCCGTCGCCCGCCCGCCGAGCCCCATGTCGGGATAGACGGCATTGAGGATCGCCATGTTGACGCGCTCGAGGCGGCTCTGGATCATGATGCCGTCGCCGAACCGCCCGGCCACACGCGCGCTGCTGCCGCGGCCCAGGTTGACCGTCGTCGGCAGCAGTTCATAGCCATCGGGACCGGGGATGATCCGCGCGGGTGACGTGGTGCGGAAGTTGATCCCCGTAGCGCGACCCTGCACCGACCCGCGCCACAGCTCTGGAGTCAGATCGGCGTTGGCGGCGATGCGGAACGGGATGCCGCTGGTGCCTTCAACCAGTGCCTGCGCCTTGCCACGCCCATCGCGATAATCGATCTTCACACGCCCGACGGCGATATCGTACTCACGGATGCGCGTCTGCGCGATCTGTATGTCGGCGACGACGTGCGGGGTGTCGTAGAGCGTGACATCGGCATCGACGATCGCCGATCCGACCGCCAGCTTCGCGGGTCCGGGCAGCACGACGTCGTTGGCGCGCACGTTGATCGCCGCCGCCTGATATTGGCCCGCGGCGCTCAAACGGACGAGGCCGCCCAGCCCCTGCCCTGATGCGTTGAGCTGGCCAACGAACGGCCCCGCGCTGCTTTGCACCAACCGCCCTTTGAACCCGATACCCGACAGGTCGCCGCGCTCGACATCGATCGTCAGCGGACCGGTCGCGGTCATCAGCACGACATCTGCAGACAACGGTCCGTAATCGGTGTCGCCCGTTGCGGCGAGACGATAACCATTCGGCGCCCCGTTGATTTCCGCGACCAGATTGGCGAGCCCGATACCCAGCCCGGGACGTTCGGCAGTCAGCGTCGCGCGCGGATCGCTGATTGTTCCCGCCAGCTGGACGCCAAGCGGGCCGTAGTCGCTCGAATTGGCGCGCGCGGTCAGTCGCACCTGCCCGTTCGGCGCATAGCTCCCCTGCCCGCTGACGATCCGCAGCAGCGGGGAGGTCATCCGCAGATTGGCGAAGCGAACGATCCCGTCGGTGCCATAGCGGACATCACTGGTTGCCACCGCATTGCCGCCGAGCAGGTCGCGTACCCCCGAATTGAACAATTGCGTCGAGCGCGCGCGAACGCGTCCAGCGATCGCAAAGCCGCCGTTTGGCGCAGTTTCCAGATCGGCGTCGGTATCGATGTCGAAAATGCCGACGCTCTCGATGCGATAGTCGTTGATTCGCCCGTCGATCGCCCCGGTATAAAAGCCCCGGTTCAGGTCGGCGATCACGATCGCCTTGGCATCGATGCGCGGCGAACGCAGGCGCAGATTATCGCTGAGGATGCGGCCATTGCTGTAGGCGAGATCGCCGTCGAGCCGCACCTGCACCAGCGTGCCGCCCGCGACCGCGTCGAGACCGCGGATCCGCGCCGCGCGGCCCGCGACCGGAATGATGATCTGGTCGGCGTCGACGCGCGCCTTGCCCGACAATATCAGCGTGTCGATCACAATGTCGTTGACCGCGAGTGCATTCGCATTCGCCTGATACGCGACGGTCGGGAGGTCGAATGCCCCGTCCAGCGTCGCCGTCGCCCGCACGCCATCGGCACGAACCGACGGCGCGATGGCACCAGGGCGGAGCAGAACGAACGCCAGCTTCAAGGCTTCATACCGGCTATTGCCCAGATCGAGCCCGCCGCTCACCCCCAAGCGGAAGGCATTGGACGAGAAGCGACCATCGAGATCGGCCTTGCGCTCGTCCAGTCGCGCGGTCAGGTCGACCGCGGTTTGCGGCCCCAGCAGCGCCGCCGTCGCCCCTGCGAACAGCCGCGACGCCTGCGCGCTCCCTTTGACCGCAAAGGTACCGTTACGGCCCGTCAGCGCCAGTCGTGCGAGAGGCGCGGCACCAAGATCGGCTATGAGATTGCCATTCCAAACTTTCCAGTCACCGCGTCCCGCCAGCTTGGCGGTCAACCGCTCTTTGAAGCCGCCCATGGCCGCGATCACGCCGCCCTGCGGCGCTGTCACATTCATGGTGACGTCAAACCGGTTCGCTTCGGGTACGGCGTCGAGCAGCAGTGCGAGCGTATCGCCCTTGGCATTGGCACCTATCGTCGCGGCATTCGCCGTGATCTGCGCACGGCGATCGGCGATAGCGATTTTTCCCGCTAACCGTGCTTCCTGCCGCTCACCGGCGACGGCGGGATCAAAGATGAAACGATCGACGCGCAGCGCGCCGATGTCGATATCAAGATCGGGCAGCAGCGGCTCGCCTGTATCCGGCACGACCTTGAACGCCGGTATCTTGCGCATTGTCATCGTCACGGCGCTCGCCGAGCGGACGTCGACATGGTTGGCGAAATAGCGGAGCGGGCGCCAATCGACCCGCACTTCGGGCGATTCCAGGAACACGCCCTTGGGATCGGACAGCGTGAAGTTGCGGATGACCATGCGGCCATAGAGCGACCCATCGAGCCGCCCGATGCCGATCTTCATCCCGTTTTCGAATTCATATTTCTCGACTTGGGTTACGACGAAGCGCCGTCCGGCATCGCTGTTGAGTCCGATCAGGAACAGTGCGAACAGCAGGACCAGCCCCAGCAGCGACAAGCCGACCCCGCGCAGGATCGTAACTGGCCAATTGCGCGATTTCAAGGTCGGCACCGTTTCGACGATTTCAGGCGCATCCCCCGCCATCAGAAGGCCTGCCCGATCGAAACATAGACGCTGACCAGCGCCTCACCCGGCTTGCGGCCAATCGGCGTTGCGACATCTAGCCGCATCGGGCCGAAATTGGTGTAATAGCGCGCGCCGATCCCGGCACCAAAGCGCAGGTCGGAGAAGGTCGGGGTAGAACCACGATACACCTGCCCCGCATCGACAAAGCCGACGACGCCGAAGTTGCCGAAGCGATAGCGCCCCTCAAACGCCGCCTCGGCAACGCTGCGACCGCCGATCGGGTCAAGATTAGGGTCTTTAGGACCAAGCTCCTGATAGCCGAAACCGCGCACCGACCCGCCGCCACCGGCATAGAATCGCCGTGATGGCGCCAGCCGTTCGCGCGCGGCGCCCAGGATCGACCCGGCGCGCACGCGCCCCGCCAGCACGATATTGTCGGTGACAGGATAATATCCGCTGACGTCAAGACGGGCGCGGGCATAGGGCGAAAATCGCCCGGCGAGCGATCCTTCGGGCTGGATGAGCGCAGTCACGCGAAAGCCTTTGGTGGGATCGAGCAGGCTGTCGGTGCGGTCCATCCCGACCTGCCCCGTCAGCCCGAAGATGGTATAAAAATCGCGGTTCCTCTCGGCGCGCGCGAAGTCATAGTCATCCTCGCTCGTCGCGATCAGTTCGGCGCCGAACGCATAAGTGAACCTCTTTTGCCAGACCGGAGTCGAATCATAGCTGACGCGCGCCGCGATGCGCCCCGTGATCGCGTTGAACGCATTATAATCGCTCCGCGTCGCTTCGGTGACCAGTTCAAAGGTGCGATCGCGGCGTCCGGCGTTCGACCGGCGCAGCGTGGCACCGATGCCCTGCTCCTGCGTCCCAACGACGCCGCGAAAGATCAGGGCGCCTTCGGGCGGCAATAGGTTGCGGTGCGTCCAGCTGCCCTCGACGCGTAGTCCTTCGCCGGTGCCGTAACCAGCGCTGGCGGCCAAGGTGCGCGGCGGCCCCGCTTGCTGCGTAACCAGCATCGTCACATATTCGGTATCGTCGCCCGCGCTCTCGCCCGTCAGCTGCGGCTCGGCCGCGACGGTGGCGAACAGCCCGGTGGCAACCAGCGCCTGGCGCAAATCGTCGACCTTGCGGCTGTCGTACAGCTCGCCGCGTTTGAAAAGCGCCAGCACTTCGACATGTTCGGCGTCGAACGCCAGATCGCCCGTCGTCTCGATTCCGCCGAACCGTGATCGCTTACCGATGTCGACGGGCAGCGTGTAGACGCCGTCACCGGTCGCCCCGTCGAGCAAGATGTCGCGCTGGCCAACCTCGGCAAAGGGATACCCCTCTTCGGGCAATTTGAGCGCGATCGCTGCCTCGGCACCCTGGACGCGCTGCGCGACAATCGGTTCGCCGACGCTGAGCGGAAAATTGTCGGCGATCAGGTTTGGCGGGACGGTGGGATCGGCCTTCAGGATGATCTCGGCCAGCTTATACTGCGTCCCCGGCTTCACATCGATGACCGCCGTGAGGGGGCGACGCTGGCGCGGCTGCCCCTCCTGACCTTCTTCGCGTTCGCCGCGATCGATCCGCGTATCGACTACCGCGTCATAATAGCCTTCGGACGCCAGAATGCGCTGCATCAACTCGCCATCGGCGGTCAGGCGGGCGCGCACCATCGCCGCATTGTCGGCCTTGCCATCACCGTCATAAAGCGCAGACAGGTCGCCGAACAGGTCGGCGAGATCGACGTCAGTACTGTCGTCGGCAGGTGCCAGTCCGTTGATCAGCACCGTGTAGGCGACGCTGACATTCTCGCGGTCGTCCTCCGCTTCGGCAAATTCGACCGGTTCGACATCAAAATTTTCGAGTGGCGGCAGCGGCGCGGCAAGCTCGCTGTCGGTAATCGGCGCATCGCCGATGACCTCCACCGCATCGCCATCAGCCAGCGCCGGAACCGGCACGCCGTCTACCGTGCGCGTCGCTGCATCCGCCGCGGTGCCGCCTAAACTCGCCGCTTCGGCAGCTTGCCGTTTTTCAAAGTCGGCAATCGATTCGAGCGGCCGATTGAGCTCAGGATCATCCTCTGCGAATATCTGCGGAATCGCCTTCTCGAACTCCTCGTCGCTGATGATCGGAGCAACCTCGGGAAGCTGAACATCGGGCGGCGGCGGGCTCGGGGCGGCAATCGACGCATCGGAAGCCGGTTCGACCGTCGGCACGACCTGCGGCGGCTCGACGGTTTGACCGATCGCGGTGGTCGACCAAGCCAGACAGCAAGCCGACGCCGATGCGATCAGCAAGGGTCGCGTCCGCGCCAGTCGCATCAGGTGATAATCACGGGAAGTTTCAGGGTTTTGCATCTATCAGCCGTCGATACGGCATCTCTGGCTGGCACACAGCGGCGGCGCAACCCGTTTCTATGCTGCCAAAGTCCCGAATCCGGCTCATTTCGTCGCAAATCCCCCGTCAGCCGTATCGGCTGCACGCGATCAACGAGTTTATGGAGATCGGGTTCCGCGTGTCAGCTATCGACGCCGAACAGATCGCGGCTGTAAACCTTGTCGGCCACATCGGCTAGGTCGTCGGTCACCCGGTTGGCGATGATCACATCGGCCTCGGCTTTAAAGGCGGCAAGATCGCGCACCACCCGCGAGTTGAACAGCCGCTCATCGTCGATCAGCGGTTCATAAACGATCACCTCGACCCCCTTGGCCTTGATCCGCTTCATCACGCCCAGGATACTGCTGGCACGAAAATTGTCCGACCCCGCTTTCATCGCCAAACGGTGGATGCCGACCACACGCGGACGGCGCTTGAGCACCTCCGACGCGACGAAATCCTTGCGAGTAGTGTTCGACGACACGATCGCCTGGATCAAATTCTGCGGCACCTCGCTATAGTTGGCCAGCATCTGCTTGGTGTCTTTGGGCAGGCAATAGCCGCCATAGCCAAAGGACGGATTGTTATAAAAACTGCCGATCCGCGGGTCGAGGCAAACCCCTTCGATGATCTGGCGCGAATCGGCACCGTGCATTGCGGCATAAGTGTCGAGTTCGTTGAAGAACGCGACGCGCATCGCAAGATAGGTGTTAGCGAACAACTTGATCGCTTCGGCTTCGGTATTTCCGGTCTGCAAAACCGTCGTGTCGGGTTTCAAAGAGGCGGAAAGTAAGAGCTGGGCGAATTCCGCCGCGCGCGGGTGCGTGTTCCCAACGATAATCCGCGATGGGTGCAGATTGTCGAACAGCGCGCGCCCTTCGCGCAGGAATTCGGGCGAAAAGACAATCGCTTCGGTCTTGTGTTTGGCGCGCATCCGGTCGGTGAAACCGACGGGCACCGTCGATTTGACGACGATCAAGGCATTGGGGGCTAATTCGAGCGCATCCGCAATCACCGATTCGACCGAGCCAGTGTTGAAATAATTGGTGTCGGGATCATAATCGGTGGGTGTCGCAACGACGACGAAATCCGCACCTTCGTAAGCCGATGCCTTGTCCGTGGTCGCCGTCAGATCAAGTGCACGTTTCGCCAGATAATCCTCAATCTCGTGATCGGCGATGGGCGATCGGCGTGCGTTGATTTCATCAACTTTGCGGGCGTCGATATCGAGCGCAACGACATGATTATGCTGTGCAAGCAGCACCGCGTTCGAAATTCCGACATAACCCGTGCCGACGACTGCAATTTTGATCCGAGCGTTCGGCACTGGCGATTTTCCCCTGTTGGCTGGGCCGGTCTCTAACAGTCGCCACCAGATCGCTCAACCGCGGCGACATCGCCGGGCGTCGACCGCACGTTCAAGTGCCGCAAAAAGTGACATGTTGTGCAGCATCCGCTGGCGCTGGATGCGCATAGGCGTCCCATTCGGGACGAGCGACATAGGGGTTCTGCACGACCTCCAGCAACGCACGCCACGGCGCCATGTCACCAGTCTCGGCCGCCTTCAGCGCGGCCTCGACCAGATGATTGCGCGGAATATAGAGCGGATTCACCACATCCATCGCGTCGGCGCGCTCCAGCGGCGCAATCGCTTCGCGCTCAAGCTGCGCCCACCAATCGGCGATCCACGGCGCCATCGCCTCAGCGTCGGGCAACAGCGCTTGCAACATGTCGCCATCGCCGCGCAGCAACTGCGCGAGCGCGCGAAAGAAGGACGTGAAATCGACGGCATGCTGTTCCAGCTCGCCGAACAGCGAATCGATAAGCTGCTCGTCGGCCTTATGCGGCTGCCCCAGCCCAAGTTTTGCGCGCATTTCATCAAGCCATATCGCTCGAAAACGGGCAGGAATCGCATCGACCAACGCCTTGGCCGCGTCCACGTCAGCAGGATCAACGGCATGAATAGCGGGCAACATAGCTTCGGCAAAGCGCGCCATATTCCAGTGCGTGATTTGCGGCTGACGGCCATAGGCATAGCGCCCATTTGCATCGATCGAACTGAACACCGTGTTCGCGGCAAAACGATCCATGAAAGCGCAAGGGCCGTAATCAAGCGTCTCACCGCTCACCGCGACATTGTCGGTATTCATCACGCCATGAATGAAACCCACCCCCATCCAGCGGGCGACGAGTTCGCATTGCAACCCGATGACGCGATCGAGCAGCGCAAGGTGCGCATTGGCAGCCTCCGACAGCTCAGGAAAATGGCGATTGATCGTGTAATTAGACAACTGGATGACATGATCGGCGCCAAAATGCGCCGCAAAAAACTGAAAAGTCCCCACCCGAATATGGCTGCTGGCGACCCGCGTCAGCACTGCGCCGGGATGCGACCGTTCACGCTGTACCCGATCCCCAGTCGCCACCGCCGCGAGCGATCGGGTCGTCCGCACCCCCATCGCCGCCATTGCCTCCGACACCAGATATTCGCGCAAGACTGGGCCGATGGCAGCCTTGCCGTCGCCATTGCGTGAAAAGGCTGTGGGGCCGGATCCTTTTAACTGAACATCGAAGCGCGTGACATCGGGAGCAATGATTTCGCCCAGAAGCAGCGCGCGACCGTCGCCAAGCTGGGGCGAAAAATGCCCGAACTGGTGGCCAGCGTAGGCCAGCGCCATCGGGTTTGCGCCCTCGGGTGTCCCTTCGCCCGAAAAAACGCGCGCAAACAGATCGTCCGCTTCGCCCGCGACCGCGATGCCGAGTCGCTCGGCCAGTGCATGATTCAAGACCAGAAGTTTAGGTGCGGAAGGCTTGGCCGCCTCAGCAGGCGCGTAAAACCCCTCCATGTCGTTGTGAAAACTGTTGTTGAACGCAAAATTCATGCGACGGCTCCCGGCTTTCGTCCATGTCGAGGCTGCGCGCCGAGATTGCAAGTTGCGAGCATTGCCGACCCGAGCGGTTGCAGCGGTCACCTGCCACCAAAACCAACTCGGCGTTGCGGCTCGCCGCATGGCCCGCGGCCGTCCGCGGGCATCGTCGACCAATCTGCGCACCTGCTGCGATGTAGAAGGGATCTCGCCTTCGACTTGCAGCCCCACGGAAATCTTAAAAAGATATATGTAAATCAATATAATAGACTTTGAAACTTATTGATTCCAGTTGCCCGATACGTAGATATGTGCGTTGATACCTTTCGTCATATTGTAAGCGATCTGCACCCACCCCCAACTCAAGGCCCAGGAATGACCGAAGAAGATACCGTCCGCCTGATCGCGATCCACAATGGTGATCCAGATGCGCATGACAAGCTGCCTGCTCCGCTTTTTATCACGCTGGCCTATGATGCTTTCGAACGCGCGAACGGAGCGCTCGGCACACCGTGGACTAGCGTGTCAGGGCTGACACTGGCGGTCATCGACAATAATATGATGGTATCTCCGAACGGAACGGCAGCAGGCGCGTTCCAATCCGCAAGCCGCACCGGAACAACCATAATCACCGCGTCGCTGACGGTCGGCAACGCCGATTGCTGGCTTTACGGATGGTTTTCATCCAGCGGATGTGTGGCGATCCAGCGAGGCTCCGACCGGTTCAGAATATGGACGGTGGACGGCGTGACTCTCAATATGGTCGCGGAGCATCTGATATTCTTCAAAGGTTTACCCGAACGCGTATCGCTTCGTCTCGATTCCGGAACTCGCCAAGCCACCTTGACCGCCGATTCGGTCCAACTGCTCGATGTGACATTGCCTGACCAGGCCTATGGAAACTCGGTGGGCGCACGAATGTCGGGGACGGCGAGCGTTATCGATTTTGCTACTTTGCGGGAGATCCAGCCATGACAATCGTTCATGCAGGTTTGGCCCCCGCCCGCGCGGGCGAGCGTTTTTTGCCGCTCGACCCCACTCATCCGCTGGTCACGGCGCACCGCCCCCTCGCTCTCGCCATCCTGACCGATTATGGCTCGCCCACCGATGGCGCAGACCGCGTCAAGGCGATCGTAGACTGGGTCGCTCGCACAGCGATCCATGGGCATGAGGATTTGCGCGCCGGCATGAGTGTCACGGACAATGTGGCGACCCTGCCGATTGGTGCCGACTGGTCCGACGTAACGGCGCAGCTGACCGAAGCGCAACAGGAGATAGACAATGAATATTGGGCGGATTTCAACCACGACGCCGCCGCCATGCTCGACGTCCTGCTCGGCACTCTCCAACCGAACGGGACACGTCTCAACGACGGAACGATGGAGCATGTTTCGGGCTCGCTCTACCGCTACAGGTCCGTCCCGCAAATCCGGAGCGTCTGGTGCAGCTGGCAACATTCGATGTGCACGCTGTTGTTGGCGACGCTCGGCTATCCGTCGATGCTGGCAAGCATTATCGGGCATGATCCGATGCGTGTTCAATATGGTGAGCGCGGGGAATGGGGCTATTTCTGCGCGACCTATAATGAAAGCTATGAGCTGACAGGCGGTTCGGCATCGCTCGACCTGCTCGATCTGCGCGACCTTGGCCCCGGTGCCGTGGTCCCGATCAAACACAGCGGCCCAACCTGGGATCCGATGGAATATATCACCGCAAGCTACCTCGGCGACAATCCCGGAGGATGGCCTGAAATAGCGATTGTACTCGACAGCCGCATCGTCCCATCGGGAGCGGTCAACCGTCAGACACGCGCTGTGGAAAGCCCGACGCTCGACGCTTCCGGCCTGTTCCCCACTACGCCGCGGTGCTCCGAACGCGTCGCACGGCCCTATTTGGGCGCCTATATTCGCGGCTTGCCAATCGGCGGACGCTTCCGCGTCGATAGCAACTGGCCGGGAACGGTCGGCTTTGTCCGACGCAATGGAGGAACCTGGGTGGCGTCGCCGCCGCTTGGTTTCGTCGGACCCGTCGCTGTCGAAATTGCGCCGATCGACACGCACGGCCAACGCGGACCTGCCATTCTAGTGGAGCCTTAGCCTCCGGGGCTCGCAGGTTCTACAATCCCGTTTGTGGGTCATGATTTTAGGGGTACCCCTTATTCATATATCTGAGCCAAATGGTCGGCGCGCGGCACGGGCCGATGTCCAACCTCGCCGGCCCGCGTCGGCGGCAACAGCGAAGCGTAACATGAAGGTGTTCGTTACTGGCACCGCCGCCCGCCAAAGGCGAGCTGACCGTGCTTGTCCTGATTACCGGCATTGCGGAGTTCATCGGTATGCATACCGCCGAGCAGCTGTTTCGGCGCGGCGAGATCGTGGTCGGGGTCGACAATTTCAATGACTATTATCCCATCGCGCTGAAAAAGGCGTGGGCCGGCGTTCGGTATTCGCTCAACAATCCCGCCGCCTATGTGACAGGGCATGTCAACATTCTCGAAATCGCGTGCCATCGCAGTGTCCAGCACCTCGTCTACGCATCCTCCTCGTCGGTCTATGGAGCCAACAAGGCGATGCCTTTCCGGGTCGAAGATCGCGTGGATCGCCCGATCTCGCTCTATGCCGTCACAAAATGCGCGGACGAACTGATGAGGAGACCTATGCGCATCTCTTCCGCATTCCTCGGACCGGGCTGCGTTTCTTTAAGGTTTGCGGTCCGCGGGGGCGGCCCGACATGGCGCTATGCACCGCGACTTCTTCTACATCGACGATATCGTCGACGGGGTAATACGTAGCATCGACCAGCCGCCCGCGGACGATGGTCAGGAAAAGCCAAGCGGCTATTCGACGCCGCACCGCCTTTGCAACATCGGCAACAGCAGGCCCGAGCCACTGATGGACTTGATCGAAACAGTCGAGGAGGCCTGAGATCGCAAGGCGCTACTGAATCTGTTGCCGATGTAGGACGGCGTCGCTCCCGCCACCTTTGCCGATATCGACGCGATCAGCGGCGACCTTGGTTATCAGTCGCGCACAACGATCGACAAAAGCGCACCGCGCTTTGTAGACTGCTTCCGCCAATATGGCGCATTGGGCGGATAGCGCAGCGTCAACGCTTCGCCGGAGAGCGCGTCGGCAGGACCGTCATGCCTTCGGCAATATCGCGCAACACCGAACCGCCGAGCGACACGATCACATGGTCACCGACCTTCCGGCCTTCGAGCACCATCGCGTTCGGACCGAGCAGGCTGTCGTTCCCGATCTTCGCCGCGCCGCCGACAAAAGCGCCGGGGGCAACGATCGTCCGTTCGCCAACAATCGCATCATGACCGACAATCGCTGAGGTGTTGAGGATCGCATAGCGGCCGATCCTGGCATCGACGCTGACGACGACACCATGCGCGATAACGGCGCCCGGCGCTACCTCGGCGCCTCTCGAAATGATAGCATGGGGGGAAATCAACGCCGCCGGTTCGAAGCCCTGCTGATCGAGCCGCTTTACCAGTTCGGCCCGCCGCGCGAGCGAGCGCCGGTCGACCGCGCCGAACGCTACGGCGAGATGGTCGAACTGGGGCCGAAGATCGTCAAGCGCATCGACAGTGCCAAGATAGGGAAGATCGACGACCCCCATTTTATCGGCAACATAGCCCACGACCTCGTGCCCGCCGAGTTCGGCGATCTCATGGACTTCCTTGGCGAAACCGCTGCCGCCGATCAGCACAATCCTTCTCATAAGATAAACTCCACTATCGCGCGCTGCCGCGTCACGGCAAACATAACATCACGGTCGAACAGAACCGCATGGACCGGGCCGCGGACGCGCATCAGCCGATATTGCCGCAAATAATCGTCGATGGCATCGGCGCCGACGCCTTCATAGCAGATATGGTGGAGCCCTTCGCCTGCACGATCAAGATGGGCCCAGGTGTACGCGCTTTCGTCCAGCGGCTGGATCAATTCGATCCGCGAAGCACCGCCGAGCTGGTACAGCGCTATGCGCGCGTTCTGCACCGGATCGACCACCTCTTTTTCGAGCGTCAGGCCAGGTAGCGACGCAGCGTAACGATCAAGGTCGCGTACAACATATCCGACATGGTGAATTTGGATCACAGCGAGGCGCCGGCGTCGATCGTTACCGTCTGGCCTGTGATGCTGCGCGCCGCGTCGGACATCAGGAACGATGCCAGCGCGACGACCTCGTCGACCGTCGCGATGCCACGCGGCGTTGACGCGGCCAGTCTCTCACGGAATTCGTCATTGTAAACATGAGGCTGAGCTTGCGTCATTTCGGTGTCGAGCCAGCCCGGAGAGATCGCGACCGCGCGCTTCGGCGCACATTCCCGCGCGAGGCCGCGAACAAGCGCATCCAGACCGGCCTTCGCCGCCGAATAGGCGAGAATTCCGGGCTCGGGCCGCTGCGCCGCGATTGAGGAAATCACGCAGAAAACCGAGTCGGGATGCGCGTTGCGTGGGCTGGCAAAAGCAGCCGCGCTTACCAGCGCCCCGGTCAGATTTATATTGACGACGTCCGCCATGTCGGCGGCGGATACGGCGCGGATCGGCTTGATAAGCTGTCGCCCTGCGCAATACACGAAGCGGTCGATCTTGCCATTCGCGGTGACCGCCGACTTGATCGTATCGGTCAGCTTTTCGCTGTCAGCAACGTCGCAGGCATAGGCGGTGCTGTCCTGAATGCCGAGCGCTTCAAGCCTGTCGATCCGGCGCGCTAGCAACGAAACATGATGATCCGCAGCGAGCATCTTCGCCAACGCGGCACCAATCCCGCTCGATGCGCCGACGATCAGCGCGTGCGGGCGTTGTTCGCCCGCCGGGTCAGTCATTTACCGCGCCTCCAGTAAGGGCGATCAACTCGTCGGTCGTCTTCAGGTTATTGATCGTATCGATATCCACGTCTGCGCCCAGTTCTTCGAGCAATTCGACGATCGACAAGATGCCGAGCGAATCCCACATTTCAATGTCTTCGAGATTCTGGCCGCGCGTGATTTCGCCGTCATGCTCCAGGACTTCGGCGACTTTGGCGAGGAAGGCAGTGCTGTCCATGTCTTAATCCTTGATTCCGATGAAGGTCGCGGGTGCGAAGATATTGTCGGTTTCGACAATCGCCGCAGCCCAGCTGAGCCCGATTCCGAACCCCGCAAATAGTGAGGTCAGGCGGCCAGACGAATATTGATCGGACAGGAAGCCCGAAATCGTACCGGGGATCGAGGCGCTGTTCTGGTTGCCATAGACTGATTGGGTATCGGACGGCATCTTGGCATCATCGACCTTCATCCGTTTCTGAATATTCTTCAAAATATATTTGTTGGGCTGATGCAGCACGAAATAGTCGATGCCCTCGGGCTCCTTCTGCCCATAAGCGAGGATGTCGGTGATCATCGACGGCACGCGTTGCAGGGTGAAGTTGAATACGGACGCACCGTCCATATGCATCAAGGCCGGCATCCCCTCGTCCTCGGCGGTCTTGCGAACACCGCTGTTGGGGATGATCAGCGCGCGCGCGCCGGTTCCGTCGGAATAAAACTGAAAACTGCTTTGCGACGGCGTGCGCTCGATCAGAATCGCGGCGCCGGCGTCGCCCATGATCGGCGCGATCGCATGGTCGCCGGGATCGACGAATTTGGACGCCACGTCACCGACGCACAGCAGGATGCGGTTCAGTCCGGATTCGACAAGACTGAATGCCATCGAGAGACCGTATACGAAACCACTGCAGCCCAGCCGAACGTCGAACGCGATTGAAGTTATCGGCAGGCCGAGCCGCGTCTGCAGCGAAATAGCCGTCGCCGGCGCCGAATAATCGGGCGTCTGCGTGACAAAGATGATGCCCTGGCAATCGGCCGCATCGACACCGCAGCCCTCGAGCAGTCGTCGCGCCGAATGGGCACACAGGTCGGAGGTCGTTTCATCGCCCGATACGATTTGCCGCTGTTTAAGGCCGATCGCGCGCTGCAGCCGCGCAACATCAGCTTCGCTCAACCCCATTGATGGCGCCTCATCCGCGAAATGGACCTGCCGGTCACCGACCGTCGTTACGATCCCGCGGATAGAGGCGTTGGCGAACCGCAGTTGCGCCCGTTCAGATTCAGCCTGCAATGCATTGCTCCACATAAACATTCCACGCCGACCATTTCTTCAGCGGGGATTTTTCAGCATCGAAGATCGATTCATCGGCAAGCGGCACATAGCGACCGATCGCGGATTCGATTCGTCCTTCGGTTTCAAGCAGCAGGTCGACGATCGCAAAGGAGTCGACCGCGTCGATAATGTTGGTCGAACCGTCAAGTTCTATAGGCGTGTCCAAATCGAGATTCTCGAGCACGGCAGCGAGAGCATCGGACGTGATATTGGCTACGTCAGTCATCAGGAAACCTCAATCAGTTCATTCGTCGGGGCATAGTCGTTTTTGCGGTGGTGGACATAGCGATGTGCATGATCGTCGTTGCTGACCAGCGAAAAACCGATTCGATCATAGAAATTCGCGACCATCGGATTTTTTCCCGAGCGGATGAAGCTGGCCTTGAGTTCATCGTCCGGCGATTTCGAAACGACATATTTGATGATGTCGTCTTCGATTTGCCGGCCCAAGGCGCGACAGCTCATCAGGAACGCCTCGATCTCTCCGGACCGGACAACTGCCACCGCAATAATGCCCATGTCGCCGAAGCGATCGCGGACACGGAAATCGAACACCTGTCCCTGCTCCATCGCGGTCAGCATGTCGGCTTCGGAATAGCGACGGGTCGTCAGATTGAACTGGTTTGTCTTGTTCGTCAGTTGTGCAATGCGCTTTACATGATCGGCGCGATTGATGCCCGCTTCGATCACGATACCCAGCGAGGCGATATAATCGTCGAGCGACGTGGCAGTCGCGGCCAATTCCTGACGTTCGGCTTCCTGTTGATATTGCTCCGACTTCGCGAGATCTTCCGCCGACGGCGACCAGGTTCCGATGTCGGGCAATCCCTCCAACCAGCCCAACGCATCGGCCGCCTCGCGGATATTGAACTGCCGCGCCGCAAGTTGCGGGAACCGGGCCGCAACCTCGGCAAGTTCCACCGGATTGTCATCGATGAACAGCATGGAATCCACGCCGAGATTCAACTGCTCGGCGATCGACTGGATGTTCAGGCTCTTGGGATCCCAATTGGCACGGATGGCGGCGAAGCTGTCCCAGCGGAGCGGCATGTCGCGCTTGTCAAAGGCCTCGCGGACATCCGCCTCATTGTTTTTGGTGACGAGGCACAGCAATAGCCCGCTCGCGCGCAGCGCCATCAGTTCGGTCTGGAAACTGCGGAACAGGATGCCGGGATATTGGTCGTCGATCTGGATACCCTCGGCGCCATCCTCGCCGACCACGCCGCCCCACAACGTGTTGTCGGCGTCGAGCAGGATCACTTTCTTGCGAACGGTAAAGCGCTCGCGAATCGTTCGTGCATATTCGCTCAGCAAACCCGGCATGACATGATTGGTATAGGGCATGCGCATCATGGCCGCGTTGGTTGCGCTGACGGCTTTGTCGTGGCCGCAGCGTGCCAGCACCGACGCCACGTCGGCAATACTGACCCACGCAGATTGCATCGCGCAATCGAACAGCATCTCGTTGAGTTGCGCGATAAGGCGAAGATGCTCGATATGACGACTGCCGACGATCCGGTGCGAGGGCGCGGCCAGCGTGTTGATGATGACAAGGGTGCGGTTCGCCGCCGTGAAGCTTTTGATCGCCTCGCAATAGGCTCGCATCGAAGAGATAGCCGCATCGGACCCGCGTCCGTCGCCCAGGAAATAATCCGAGGTCAGGTGCGAAATCAGGACGTCGCGTTTGCCGGCACCCAGCAACACCTGCATCGCCTGATCGATGCCATGATGTTCGACGCGTACATCGTCTTGCGGGAGAAGGCGAGCAACTCGACCAAAGGGCTGCGTAATCACATTGCCGACAAACTCGATCAGCATGGAAGCCGCTCTCCACTCCCATCGACCAACGGCTTGCGGCCGATAGCGACAAGGTTTCCGCCGAGCGACAAAAATGCCGACGCGTTCCAGATCGTCTGCAGTTTCGCGCTGGGATGAATGCGGGCATGCGCCAGTCCGAAAGTGGAATCATTATAGGACCAAGACGATACGTCGATCTGATCGAAGCCCGCTTTGTCGAGCGCGTAACGCATCGTCCGAGCACCGTAGGATATCATATGGTAAGGTGGGACAATTTCGCCATATCCCCCGCCCCATCTATTGAGCCGGCGAAAGATCGCGGTCAGACCCTCGCCGTTGGGCACGTCGATATAGATGAGCCCCCCGGACCGCAGCGCCAGCAGCGCGTTGGCGAGAAATCGATCCGGGTTACGAACATGTTCCAAAACCTGCGACAGGAACACGATGTCGAAGCCGCCCTGCTTGGCAACCTCCGGCGTGAACAGGCTTTGCGGGTCCATCGACGAAAAATCGCCATTCACGACGTTAAGCCCGCGGCCCTTCATCTCGTCCGCCATCGCGGGGTCGATTTCGCAACCACACCATGAACCCCCGCGATCCGCAACGATCCCGCTGAGCAGCCCGCTTCCCGGGCCAATTTCCAACCAATGGCGCGGTGCTTGCCCCAAACGCTCGCTAAAGGTCGGCCAGCGCCGGTCGATCAAGTCGGCGAGTGCCGCCCCAAGCGGGCCCGACTGGCTGAGCAGCATGGAGAAATGATGCGGGCTGGTATCCACCGATCCCGATTCCAGCGTCGCAGACGCCTCTTCTGCCTCACCAAAATCCAGCCCGCAATTCGGGCAGGAATGAACGAGTAAATTGGTCCGCCGGATGGGTTCGGCGGTGATATTCTCGTGACAAAGGGGGCAGGATGGTGACGGGTTCACCGGATACTCCAAGTTTGGCGGTGCGTAATTGCACGATTAGATTGTCGTTCGCAACCGCCATATCCTTGACTTCGTCTGCAGTTGGCAGTCGAACTGGCGATGCGCAAAATGGCTTCACCGGCACAGTTTACCGTTGTTTATCATGACCGGTGCGCCGGTGCTCGGGACTAATTTATGGGCGGTTCCGCCATGCCTGGAACATGAATATCGGCCACAATTGATGCTGATGGTTGCCGGCACCGGACAGATGCCTTTGCCATAGCGCGTTAACCGCCGCGCTGTCGAAATATTCGTCCAGCGGGTTCGCAGGGTCACTCAGCAAGGCTTCGGCCCAATCGCGCAACGGTCCACGCAGCCAGTCATGAATGGGAACGCCGAAACCCTGCTTTGGTCGTTCGATCAGATGGCGCGGAACATGCCGATACAGAAGTTGCCGCAGCGGCCATTTGCTGACGCCGTTGTTCAGTTTCATTTCGATCGGCAGGCTCCACGCAAACCGGATCACATCGACGTCCAGCATCGGCACGCGCGTTTCAAGCGACACGGCCATGGCCGCGCGATCGACCTTGGTCAGGATATCACCGGGTAAGTAATGGATCGCATCCTTCGCCATCATTCGGTCGGCGAGAGGCAGGCGCGCGATCAAATCAAGCTCACGACCTTCAAAGCCGTCGGCATGGCCATTTTGCCGCAACAATTTGCCGGGGTCGCGGTTGGTACTGATCAACGCTGAATAGAGCGCGTCGCCATCGCTCGCGGCAATCGCGCCCGCTGCCTTGTGGAGCTTTTCGCCCACGCCGACCATGTGCTTTGCCATAAGCCGACCAAGCGTCGCATCCCATACCGAGGGCGCAACAGCCGTCATCATGCCGCCAGCAATCCGCCGCAGGGGGCGTGGAATGCGTTCCAGCCGCGGCCACATATTCCGCGCCTGGACATGGCGGTTATAGCCGGCGAACAATTCATCCCCGGCGTCGCCCGACAACGCGACCGTTACCTGTTCGCGCGCCATGCGCGCGACGAGAAAGGTTGGAATCTGCGAGGAATCGGCAAAGGGTTCGCTATAGATATCAGGCAGCATCGGAATGACCGCCTGGGCGTCCTTTGGCGACACGATCAATTCTTGATGATCGGTTCCGAGATGCGCAGCCACAGCGCGCGCGTGTCGCGATTCATCATAATCGCTGTCGGAAAAACCGATAGAAAAGCTTTTGACGGGACGGCTGGTATTCGCCTGCAACAAAGCGGTGACGGCCGACGAATCGATACCGCCCGACAGAAAAGTGCCGAGCGGGACATCCGCGACCGACTGGCGTGCGACGGCGGCACCCAGCAATCGCTCCAGCTCGTCGACAGCGGCATTGGCATCGCCGCCAAACGGGTTTTGGCTGGCGGCCGAATATTCGGCCAGGCTGTCCCAATAGGCCCGTGCGGTTTCCCCGCCGCTGCGATCGATCGACAAGCTGGTACCCGGCAGCAGCTTTCGGACATCGCAATATATCGTTCGCGGATCGGGAATATGCCCATAGCGCGTCAACAGGCTGACTGCTTCGGGATCGACCGCCGGGCGAAAATCGGGGTGGGCGTGCAGCGCCGCAAGATCGGACGCGAACAACAAAACGCGGCGATCGCCCTGCCCCGTCCAGCCATAATAGAGTGGCTTTTCACCCATCCGGTCGCGCGCGAGAGACAATTCGCAATTTTGTCGGTCCCACAGGGCAAAGGCAAACATGCCGTTTAGCGCCGCAAGCGTGCGGTCGAGCCCCCAAGCGGACAGGCAGGCCAGCAGGATTTCGGTGTCGGAATGGCCGCGCCATGCGGGTGCATGACCCGCGGCTTCGAGCTCGTCACACAGATCCCGGAAATTATAGATTTCGCCGTTATAGACAATTGTGTAGCGGCCATCGGCCGAATCCATCGGCTGTGCGCCGCCAGGCGAAAGATCGATGATCGCCAGACGGCGGTGGCCGAGCGCAATACCTCGTTCGGCGTCGATCCAAGCTCCCTTTGCATCGGGACCGCGCCGCTCGATCGCTGCCGTCATCGCCTGCAGCGTAGCCGAAGCGTCCGATCCCAATCCGGAAGGCCGCCAGAAGCCCGCGATGCCGCACATTGAACTCAACTCACCGATGCCAGAGGGGGAAACAGCCCCTTAGAGCTAAAAATTTAATTGGCCAGCCTTTTTGATCCCGGTAAAGGGCCGCTGCGCCCCCCAACCCGAAGGCTTGAAGACCATCATGACTCCGATACTTCTGACGCCAAGACGCTTTGCCGACGATCGGGGCTGGTTCGCCGAAACATTCCACGATCAACGCTTTCGCGACTTGGGTGTCGATGCAAATTTCGTGCAGGATAACCACAGCTTTTCGCGTCGCGCGGGCACGATCCGCGGCATCCATTTCCAGCGCGATCCCCATGCACAGGCAAAGCTGGTCCGCTGCGTCCGGGGCAGCATCTACGATGTGGCCATCGACCTGCGTCGCGCATCGCCAACCTTCGGTCAGTATGTGGCGGCCGAGCTGTCCGCCGAGAATGGGAGGCAGCTTTTTGTTCCCGCCGGTTACGGTCACGCCTTCATGACATTGGAAGACGATTGCGAAGTCATCTACAAGGTCGACGCTTATTATGCGCCGGAATCCGAAGGCGGACTGCGCTGGGATGATTCCGATCTGGCGATTGACTGGCCCTCCCCGTCGGGCATCGTGACTGCTCCCGTCCTGTCACCAAAGGATGCGGTTTTGCCATCTTTGTCGGACGCGGCGTTCAGCTTCGACTATGACGGCACACCGCTTGCGCCGCTGACAGAATAGAAAAGAGAGAAACATGACGTCGACCAAGACCATCCTGATCACGGGTGGAGCAGGTTTCATCGGTTCCGCACTTGCACGCCACCTGATCACGGAAAGCGATCATCATGTCGTTGTGCTCGACGCGCTGACCTATGCCGGCAATCTCTCTTCGCTCGCGCCATGCAGCGGCAACGACCGTTTTCGTTTCGAAGAGGGCGATATTTGCGACCGGCCGTTCGTCGATCGCCTGATCGCCGAGACACAGCCCGACATCATCGCCCATCTCGCGGCCGAAAGCCACGTCGATCGCTCGATCGATGGCCCTGCGGCGTTCATCGAAACCAATATTGTCGGCACCTTCACGATGCTGGCCGCCGCGACCGATTATTGGCGCGCGCTGCCCGACGACCGCAAGGGTGCGTTCCGCTTCCACCATATTTCGACCGACGAAGTTTTCGGCGCGCTAGGCGACACCGGCTTTTTCACCGAGGCCTCATCCTATGATCCGCGGTCGCCCTATTCGGCTTCGAAAGCGGGATCGGATCATCTCGTTAGCGCGTGGCACCATACCTACGGCCTCCCGACGCTCGTCACCAATTGCTCGAACAATTATGGCCCTTATCATTTCCCCGAAAAGCTGATCCCACTGATGATCATCAAATGCCTGTCCGGCGAACCGCTGCCGGTTTACGGAAAGGGCGACAATATTCGAGACTGGCTGTTCGTCGACGACCATGTCCGTGCGCTTCGTGCAGTGTTCGAAAGTGGCGCTGCAGGCGAAAATTATATGGTCGGCGGCAACAGCGAGCGCACGAACCTGCAGGTGGTCGAGGTCATTTGCGACACCCTCGATCGCATCGAACCGCGCCCCGACGGGCGAAGCTATCGCGAGCAGATCAGCTTCGTGCCCGACCGACCAGGTCACGACTTCCGCTATGCGATTGACGCGACCAAGCTGGAGTCCTCGCTCGGCTGGAAGCCTGAGGAAGATTTCGAAAGCGGCATGGCGAAGACGATTAGCTGGTATCTCGCTCATCGCGACTGGTGGCAGGATATTCTGTCAGGCCGCTACCGCGGCGAGCGTCTAGGGGTGGCGAAGTCCGCCTGATGATCTCGCACCCGCTGTTAATCACCGGTGGAAACGGCCAACTCGGCGGCGCAATCGGGCGGATTGCGCGTGCGCAGGGTATAGTTTGCGAGATGCCCGGACGATCCGATCTTGACCTTGCCGATCCGGCGTCGATCCATCGCTTCATGCGGGATCGCCAATGGCGGGCGATCATAAATTGCGCTGCGTATACCGCCGTCGATAAAGCCGAAAGCGAACCACATCTGGCGGAGGCGATCAACGCCGCCGCGCCCGGCTTTCTGGCCGAATATGCCGCGTCGCAAGGCATCGGGATTTACCAGGTGTCGACTGACTATGTGTTCGACGGGACAAAATCGGCGCCCTATAGCGAAACCGATCCCGTCGCGCCTTTGGGCGTCTATGGCCGAAGCAAGGCCGCGGGGGAGGACGCTGTGCGGTGCGCGGCGCCGGATCACCACGCCATCATCCGAACCGCGTGGGTGCTGAGCGCAACCGGAACCAATTTCCTCAACACGATGCTGCGCCTCGCGACCGAGCGCGACGAGATCGGGGTCGTGGCCGATCAATGCGGTTGCCCGACCAACGCTGATGACCTTGCGCAAATCCTGCTGGCACTTGTCGAACGCGGGGCGGCGACCGGCGGCACCTGGCACGCGGTCAACCAGGGTGAAGCCAGCTGGCACGAATTGGCGCTGCACATTTTCGATCGCGCAGCCTCTGTCGGGCTTCCTGTGCCTCGAGTGGGCGCAATAACGACCGCGGCCTATCCAACCCCGGCGCGGCGGCCGCAGAATTCGCGATTGTCAACCCGCCTGTTACACAATGATTTTGGCCTGACGCTGCGTCCATGGCAGGAAGCGGTGGATGCTCTACTGCGCGAACGTCTGACCGAACAGGAGAATTAGGAATGCGTGGAATCATCCTTGCCGGCGGATCCGGTTCGCGCCTGCACCCGGCCACGCTGGCGATCAACAAGCAGTTGCTGCCGGTATATGACAAGCCGATGATCTACTACCCGCTGTCGACGCTGATGCTCGCCGGCATCCGCGAGATATTGATCATCTCGTCGCCCGAATATCTTGACAATTACCGCCGCCTTTTCGGCGATGGTAGTGAGCTGGGTTTGGCTCTCCAATATGCTGTGCAGCCACACCCCGAAGGACTGGCGCAAGCCTTTCATATCGGTGCCGACTTCATCGGCGATCAGCCGGCGGCACTAGTGCTTGGCGATAATATCTTCTTCGGCGCCGGCTTCCAGCGCCTCCTCGGCAGCGCCCGGGACCGGCGCGAAGGGGCGACGGTATTCGCTTATCAGGTCGCCGATGCACGCGCCTATGGCGTCGTCGAACTCGACGAAACCGGCCGGGCACTTACCATCGAGGAAAAGCCCGCTCAGCCGCGGTCGAACTCCGCCGTTACCGGACTCTATTTTTATGACAATCGCGTGGTCGAGCTTGCGCGTCACATCAAACCGTCCGCGCGCGGAGAGCTGGAAATCACCGACCTTAATCGCCTATATATGGAAACGGGCAGCCTGTACGTCGAACAGATGGGCCGGGGCTATGCCTGGCTAGACACGGGAACGCACGACAGCCTGGTCGAAGCGTCGGAATTTGTTCGGGTCATCCAGAGCCGCACGGGCCAGATGATCGGCTGCCTCGAAGAAATCGCCTATCGACAGGGGTTCATCGATCGCGAACAATTGATCGGGCGCGGAGAGTTTCTGGCCAAGACGACCTACGGGCAATATCTGCTGACGTTGGCCGGTTAAGACGGCATGGGCCGGTCGACCTACCGCAATACATTAAAGTGGGTGCAACATCGATTTGGTGATGCGCAGTGGAAAGTGAACGCGCAGAAACTGCTGGGCGCGAACATCCTGGCGCAGGCAATCAATCTTGCATTCATTCCGCTCCTGACCCGTATTTACCCGCCCACGGATTATGCCGTCCTGGCGACGCTGATGGCGGTTGCAGTGATCGGGTCGCTCGTCGCGGCGCTGGGATTCGATTATGCTATTCCGATCGTCGAAGACGACGACGAGGCAATCAGCCTGACGCAGGCTGCCATCTATTCGGCATTGGGGCTGACGATACCGATCGGCGTCGCCGCCTGTTTCCTCGCTCCCGAACTCCTGTCTCCGGTTCTGGGAAGCCAACTTGCCGAATGGGCGCCCTGGGCAATCGGGTTCATCATATTTGCAGGCAGCCTGTCGACAACGCTTGAGGCATTTCAGATCCGGCACAAGCGTGTCGAGGTGGTCGGGTGGGCGCGCGTGTCGCAAGCCTGTGTCGGCATCGGTTCGCAGATCGGCTTGGGGCTTGCTGGCTTCGGTGCCCTCGGCCTCGTCATCGGCTATGGACTATTTCTGGCAACACCGGGCATCGTCCATATCGCTTATCTATGTCTCACCCGTAAGCTGACGTTGAACCAATGGAGCAAGGTGCGATCGGCCGCATCCGCGCATCGCAAATATCTTCACTACACGGCCCCGGAAGCGCTGTTCAACGCATTGTCGGTGTACGGCCCCTTCATGATCATCAGCTACTTCGGGTCGGACCCCGTCATTACCGCACACATCAGCCTTGCTCTGCGTCTTTTACAGGCGCCGAGTTTTTTGGTCGCAAAGATCGGGTCGCAACTTGTACAGGGATCGGTGCGCGATTGGCAGCGAGCAGGCAGCGTCGCAGCTAACGGCCGCAAGATCTGCCTCGGCCTGTCGGCCGTCGGGATCGCCGCCGGTGTGCCGGTTGTCCTGCTTGCGCCGCCGCTCGCCGGGCCGATACTCGGCCCGGAATGGACAGGAATCGGCTGGGTTATCGCGATGCTGGTGCCGGGTGTGATCCTGCACATGATCAGCTTCCCATTGATCCCCATTGCCTATTTGCGTGGACAGAATGCCAACATGATGCTCTTAACCTCGACCGCGGCGATATTGCGCAATGGGCTGTGCGCCCTGGCGCTACCATCGGGCGGCCTTGCGGTGGCGGTGGCATTCAGCGGCGGGGCGGTCGTGCAATATGCCATACTCACCGCTTATCTGTTCAAGCTAAGCCGCTCGATCTCAAAGACGGATACCCAAAATGCCAAGTAAGAGCGCCTCTCCACACCAGCTTCGTCCAACCCTGCCCCAGTCGCTGGCGATCATTCCGTCGGCTTACGGGCTTCTGGCCTGGCTTGTTACCCTTGCGCTCATACCGATGTCGACGTCCCCGATTTCGTCGCTTTCACCGATCGCGCAACTGATCATCGTCTATACGCTCTTCTGCTTCCTGGTTTCGACGATCCTTCACGTGCGCTATGCTCAAAAGGCCCTGCTCGAATTTTCTGATCGCGGCATCGACACCACCATTTTCGCAGTATTTTTGGCGACGGCGGCGATCGGCGCGTTGGGCCTGATGATCTATATGAATGACATTTCGTCGTTCGCGGGCGGTTTAGGTGTCCTTGTCTATGCGATCGTTTCGCAGGATTTGCTCGCGATCCGCGCCTATTCGGGCGAACTGGACAGCATCGGGACGCAGCTCAGCTATTTCAGCTGGATCGCTATTTTCCTGGGATTTATGATATTTTTCAGGTCGAAGTATCATATCCTGGTCAAAATCGCGATCCTCGGCTTCTCGACCATCCTGGTGTTCGGCAACCTGTTCTTCATCGACCGGACGCGGCCACTATGGATCATCTTGCCGATCATTTTCACACTCAGTTTCGCCAAGCCGTTCTGGCGGTTCGCGATTGGCCGGGTGGCCGGCGGCGTCATGATTTTTGGGCTTGGGTTGTTCTTCCTGTTCATGACGTTGACCGGGAAATATTCCTCCTATGGCCAGCTCGATTCGCTCTTTGTCTATGCGACGGGTGGATACGGCTACCTCGACGCGCTCCTCAGCAGCGGCGACCCGCAAAATGTGACATTCGTCCGTACCTTTTACTGGGCCGCAAAGGTGATTGAGCTCGCTGGCGTCAATATGGACATTCCGAACCAAGTGCTCGATTTTCGATATGTCCCCTTCCCGACCAATGTCGGCACCTTTATCGAGCCCATCTTTTCAGACGGTGGATTGAACTTCGTTTTCCTGTTCGTCCCGATTCTGGTTTTGGGGCTCGACCGTCTGGGGCTGTATATGTTCCACCGCTCGGACTATTTGTCGCTGCTCATCTGGGGCAACATCGTCTTCACGCTGCTGATCAGTTTCTTCGTTCCCAAATTCAACCAGTTGCCGATTTGGCTCTTTCTCGGTGTCGCATTGGCGGCCGGTCCCTTTTTAACGCCAAAGCGAAGCACTGCTCGATGAAGTCGATCATTGCCCTGACCCGCTATGGGTCGATGGGCGCAAGCAGCCGCGTCCGTTTCGCGCTCTATGAAGATGATCTGCGCCGCGCGGGTTACGCGCTCACGCTTTCGCCATTTTTCGACGACGATTATTTGCGTGACCTTTACGGCGGTCGTGCCCGGTCGCTAGGCAGCGTTGCCAGCGCCTATTGTCGGCGTCTGCGCGCCCTGTGGAGTGCAGGAAGCCACGACCTCCTGTGGGTGGAAAAGGAACTTCTGCCTTTCGCGCCAGGTCTTTTCGAAAGGCTTATACGGCTGGCGCGCACACCGTATGTAGTTGATTTCGATGACGCCATTTTCCACAATTACGATCAAAGCGGCAGCGCACTGGTCCGAACCCTCCTCTCGAACAAGCTCGATCCGCTGCTTGCCGGATCGGCAGCGGTGACGGCGGGCAATCGCTACCTCGGCGACTACGCGTCGGCGCACGGCGCGCGCCATGTGCTCACCTTGCCGACCGTCGTGAACACCGCAAAATATCTTTACCCCGCGTCGCCGACAAGACGATCTTCGGACAAGCTGATCATTGGGTGGATCGGATCCCCAGCCACGGCGCCTTTATTGGAGAAAATCGTTCCGACGCTGAACGCCGCCGCGCGACAGATTCCGCTGAAGCTGGTGACCATCGGCATCGCCCCCCTCGCCAATTGTGAATTTTCCTTGGAGACTCAGGTTTGGTCGGCGGAAAGCGAAGTCGAACAGCTCGGCAAGATCGATGTCGGAATGATGCCGCTGACCGACTCTCCGTTCGAACGCGGCAAGTGCGGCTATAAGCTTATCCAGTATATGGCAGTCGGGAAACCTGTCATCGCGTCCAACGTCGGCGTGAACGGCGAAATTGTCTCCGCGGAGGTCGGCATCCTCGCGGAAAACGAAGATGAATGGATCGCCGCGATCACCCGTTTGTGGGAGTCTCCAGATCTGCGCGCGGCGATGGGCGCTGCGGGACGTGAGCGGAGCGAAGCCCACTATTCGCTCCACGCCAACGCACCGCGCCTGATCCGGCTGTTCGATTGGATAACCGGGGGCCGCCCCCCCCCGGTCAGAGCCCTTTATAGCGGCGGCCATCCGAAAGGGCCGCGCGTCCGGCCGCCAGATCGGGCCACAGCCGCTTGAAATCGAACAACACTCCGCCGGGACGGACCAAGCTTTCCAGCTCGCTGAAGGACAACGCACCATATTCTCGGTGCGCAACGGCCGCGAAAACCGCGTCATAATCGCCTGCTAGCGCCTGATCGTCGAGCGCAATGTCATATTCGTGGACCGCTTCTGCGTGGTCCGCATGCGGATCGTGCACGGTGACATTGTGTCCAAGCCACAAAAGGCGTGCGATCACATCGGCAACCTTGCTGTTGCGCAGGTCGGGAACATTCTCCTTGAAGGTGAGCCCCATGATCAAGATATGCGCGGACTGCCGGCCCAGTTCGTCGTGAAGGCGATCGGCAATCCAGCGGCCCATGTCGTCGTTGATGGCGCGGCCCGACAGGATCACCTGGGGGTCATGCCCCAACATTTCCGCCTTGTGCGACAGATAATAGGGATCGACGCCAATACAGTGGCCGCCGACGAGACCCGGCGAAAACGGCAGGAAATTCCATTTCGTGCCCGCCGCATCGAGCACGTCCCAAATCGAAATTCCGTCCTGCGCAAAAATTCGCGTGACCTCGTTCATGAAGGCGATGTTGATGTCGCGCTGCGCATTTTCGATCACCTTCGCCGCTTCGGCAACGCGAATGCTCGGCGCCTCGTGCAGCCCGGCTTCGATGATCGCGCCGTAAACGGCACGAACCCGGTCGAGTGCAGCCGGCGTATCGGCAGCGATGATTTTCGTGATCGTTTCCAGCCGGCGGACCTTGTCGCCCGGATTGATGCGCTCGGGACTGTAGGCGAGGAAAAAATCGATGCCGGGCCGCAGACCAGACAGTTCCGCAAGCAGCGGACCGCAGACATCTTCGGTGACGCCGGGATAGACCGTGGATTCGAATACGACGATTGCGCCTTTGCCGAGCCGCGGGCCGATCAACCGGCAAGCGCCCTCGATGGGGCTGAGATCGGGTCGGCGCATGGCGTCGATCGGGGTTGGCACCGTGACGACGATGAAGCTGGCGCCGTCGAGCACGTCAGGGTCGGCACTGAATCGCAGTTTCGAAGCGCGCAGATCGGAATCGCTAACTTCGCCGGTCCAATCCGATCCCGCCGACAGCGACTCGATGCGGCGTTTCGAGATATCGAAGCCGACAATGTCGGAGGCTATACGAGCGAGCGCAACGGCGACCGGCAAGCCCACATAACCAAGGCCGAGGACAACAATTTTCTCGTTAATCTGCGCAGCCGTGACGGCCATGGCGACAAAATCCTTTTTCAATCAACAGGGATATGGAGCGCGATCAGCCGACGCGCCGGAAATGTTCGATATACCACGGCATTGCCGCGGCGATGCCATCGGATAGCCGATGACTGGGGCGATAGCCGAGGATCGCCTGCGCGTGCGAGATATCGGCCAGGCTGTGACGAACGTCACCGGCACGAAACTCGCGATAGACGGGGTCCCGCGCGTAATGGATCTGATGCGTGCCCAGCGCGTCACGCAGCAGCGAAAACAGTTGGTTCAGGTCGGTGCGATCGCCAACTGCAACATTGCATATCTCAGCAGTGCCTGCAGCGCACGCCCTTGCTGCGCGCAAGTTGGCCTGAACGGCATTGGCGACGAAACAGAAATCGCGGCTGGTTTCGCCGTCACCATTGATCGCGATCTCTTCTCCACCAATGATCGCGGCGGTCCATTTGGGAATGACAGCGGCATAGGCACCCTCGGGATCCTGCCGCGGCCCGAAAACATTGAAATAGCGAAGGCCGACGCTGCCGAAACCATAAGTTCGCGCATAGACGCCGGCATATAGTTCGTTGACCAGCTTCGTCACGGCATAAGGCGAAAGCGGATTGCCAATCCGGCCTTCCTTCTTTGGAAGATTGGGTTCGTCGCCGTAGGTCGAACTCGATGCGGCATAAACAAAGGCCGAAACATCGGCGCGCCGCGCCGCATCGATCATGTTCAAAAAGCCGGTTATATTGGCGCTGTTCGTAGTCGCCGGGTCGACAACCGAGCGTGGCACCGAACCCAGCGCTGCCTGATGCAGGACATGGTCGATGCCAGAAACGGCAACGTCACAGGTCGCTGGATCGCGAATATCGCCCTCGACCATTTCAAACCGAGTCCAGGCCGCCTCACCGACCAGCGCGCGCACCTCATCAAGGTTGCGCTGATGCCCCGTCGCGAAGTTGTCCAAGCCACGAACATGCTGTCCGTGGCGCAAAAGCGTCTCAACCAGGTTCGAGCCGATGAACCCTGCGGCGCCCGTCACCAGCCAGCGGCGCGGCCGTGCAAGGAACGCCCTCATGTCGTCGTCGATCCAACTGTCCATCATCTACCTATAGAGCCAAATTTCCGAGAACTACGAAACTTCGTCGATCCCGAGCGCATCGATGATCGCATCGTTCACTTTGTCCACCGCGAAGCGCGATCGAGCGCGATCAAGCGAGCGGGCGCCCATGGCCGCCCGTCGGTCAGGCGAAGCAGCCAAGGCCAGCATCGCCTTTGCGAGCGCCGACGCATCGCCGACGGGTACCAATAATCCGTTGTCGCCGTCGATCACCGTTTCGCGGCATCCGGGGGCGTCTGTCGTGATCACGGCCCGCGCCATCGCCATTGCCTCTAAGGATGACCGCGGCGTGCCTTCCCGATAGCTCGGCAGGACATAGACACTCGCACGAGCGATTGCCGGGCGAACGTCCTGCAGCAGCCCTAGATATTCGATGGCGCCCGCACACAGCTGGCGCACCTCCTCCTCACTGACGCCGTCCGGCCCGTTATCGGCGACGCCCACCAATAGGCATTCGGCGTCGGGGCAGGCCGCGCGCACCTCGGCGCAGGCAGCCGCATATTCGCGGATGCCCTTTGCGCCCAACAGCCGCGCAATCATCAGAAAGCTGGCGCGCGGCGGCAGCGGCGCTGGGGCATAATGGACAAGATCAACGCCCGATCCGTTGATCATGCGCACCTTATCCGGATTGTGAAGCGACACGACCGCCGCAAAATCCCGAACATCATCGGGGTTCTGGAACAGGACCGCACGATTGCCTCGAAGCGCGACGCCATATAATTGGCGCGCAAGCCATTTCGCTAGCTGCTGCACCCCGCTCCCGGTCTGCGCGAAAGCGTAGCCGAGCCCCGTAACCATCGAAACTGTCGGCACATTGCCGAGGCGCGCAGCAAGGCTGCCCCAAATATTGGGTTTGATCGTGTAATTTAGCACGCGGTCCGGAGTGATCGTTCCGATCAACCTGCGCAGCGCAAAAAAATAACGCAGGTCGCCGCCAACACCAAGGCCAGTCCGCTGCAGCGGCAATTCGTGGAAAGTTGCGCCAAGAGCGGCGATACGGTCGCCGTCCTCGTTCCCGATTTCCGGGGCCGAAACATGCACATCGAAGCCGCGACGAACCATCTCGCGGATCAGCGGGCCCCGGAAGTTGTAGAGTGATGGCGCAAGCGACGCATTGATCAAAACTCTCGTCAACCGACCATTCCCTTAGCGTTCGCCGTGGCCCCTAGCAAAGCCCATTGGCGCGGTCTATAGGGTCGGCATGCTGAACTCCCCCGTCGCGCCATGGCCTTGTTTCTCAACAGAAGAAGCAGATAAAGTCCGCGAAATATTACTCTCAAACCGCGTCAATTACTGGACCGGCCAGGAGACGCGATCGTTCGAAACCGAATTTGCGGACTGGACCCGGACCCGCCATGCGGTCGCTCTCACCAACGGAACGGTGGCACTCGATCTCGCATTAAAGGCGATGGACATCGGTCCCGGCGACGAAATAATCGTCACACCCCGAACCTTCATCGCGTCGGTCTCTTCCGTCATCAATGCCGGCGCAACTCCGGTTTTTGCCGACGTCGACCATGATAGCGGCAATATTTCTCCCGCGACGATCGCGGCGGTCCTCACCGACAAGACTCGGGCGATCATCCCCGTGCATCTGGGTGGGTGGCCCGCCGATATGGACGGCATCATGGCCATCGCTGCGGATCGCGGCATCAAGGTGATCGAAGATTGCGCGCAGGCACATGGTGCTCGCATCGGTGATCGCAGTGTCGGCAGCTTCGGCCATGTCGGAGCTTGGTCCTTCTGCCAGGACAAGATCATGACGACGGGCGGAGAAGGAGGCATGGTCACGACCGATGATGCCGACCTATGGTCGCGTATGTGGTCGTACAAGGATCATGGGAAAAGCTGGGATGCCGTCTATAACCGCGAGCATCCGCCGGGCTTTCGCTGGGTCCACGAAAGTTTCGGCACCAATTGGCGAATGCTGGAAATGCAGGCGGCGATTGGCCGCATCCAGCTTCACCGGATGGCAGAGTGGACCGAACGGCGCACGCTGATCGCTGACCGGATCCGCGAGACGCTCGTGCTGTTCGCGTCGGCCGTGCGCGTTCCCAAGGCGCCGAACGGCATGACGCACGCATATTATCGTCAATATGCCTATGTGCGTCCCGAAGGGCTGACGGATGGCTGGGATCGCGACCGTATCGTCGCTGAATGCAACGCCCGCGGCGCCCCGGTCATGCACGGCAGCTGCTCCGAGGTTTATCTTGAGAAGGCCTTTGATGGCTTGTCATGCAAGCCCGCACAGCGGCTTGCGGTGGCTCGCGAGCTCGGGGAATTCAGCCTGATGTTCCTGACCCACCCAAGCCAGAGCCACGAAGATGTCGAGCGTGTTTGCGAGATCGTCGCAACGGTGATGTCAGATGCGACGCGCTAGCTGGCACCATCCTGATTTACGCGGGGCGTCGAGCCGGTAAAGGCCGGCATCGTTGCGTCGCCCGCCGCGCTGATCCCGTCGCGGCGCAGGACCCGCAATGCTGTCAACGCCAGAATACGCAAGTCGAGCGCGAATGAACGGGTCTCGACATACTGGATATCCAGTTCGAATTTCTGGTCCCAGCTTACCGCATTGCGACCATTAATCTGTGCCCATCCCGTCACGCCGGGTCGAACGAGATGGCGTCGCGCCTGTTCGGGAGAATAGAGCGGCAGATACTGCATCAGCAGTGGCCGCGGGCCAACGAGGCTCATTTCGCCTTTCACCACGTTCCACAGCTCGGGCAATTCATCGAGCGACGTTGAACGGAGCCAGCGGCCAAACGAAGTCAGCCTTTCTTTGTCTGCTAGCAGCTCACTGTTCGCCCCCACCGCGTCGCGCATCGTCCGGAACTTGACCATTTCGAACGGGCGGCCGTGCAGTCCGGGGCGCGCCTGGCGGAAAAACACCGGACGCCCCATTGTCACGCCAACAGCGATGGCCGTCGCGAGAATGACGGGGGAGAGCAGTACCAGCGCAAGCGTCGCGACAGCGAAATCAAATGCCCGTTTGAACATGGTCCATCTCAGCTTGCAGGCGTCGATGTCGCTGCGGCGGCTTTCGCTACGGGCACGAGCGAAAGACGGTCGAACAGCCAGCGCGCTTCTTCACGACCGTTGCCGCTGCCGACCCGGAAATCGACCAGAACGGCAGCACAATTGGTGGACGGAACCGTAAAGCGAAGCTCGCCCGATACCGGGTCGGGTTCTGCCCCGCCGCGATCGAGCGCCGGCTTGATGTCACCCTCCGCAATGATCGTCTCGGTCCCCTTGACGGCGCAGCTGATAAGCGCGCGCGCTTGGGCTTCCCGGTCGGCGGGCCCCTCGATCGACCGCCAGCGGAACGAATAGGTGCCGGGGTTCAGGATCAAAAATTTGCGTGCGGCGACGCCGCCAGCCCCGCTCGAGACGTAAAGCTCCATCAGCCGGTCGGCACCGCGACCGACAATTGCGGAACCAAAGCTGCCCTGGCTGGCCCGCGCCCAGCTGACCGGCGGATATTCCGTCGCATCATCGCTGGGAAGTTCGATATTCTTCAGAGCCTTCTCGCTCGCGCCCGGCAGTCGGGGATACAGGCTCTGGATCAAGCCATATTTTCGGTCGGCACCAAGCTGGCTCAGAACCGCCGCGTAGACGTTGCGCATCGCCGGGCTGTCGGGAACGGTCTTGCTTGCTAGGAACAGGCGGGCAAGCGGTTCGGTATTCACCGGCTTCGCGGCGGCAGCCGACGCAAAGCTCTCGAGCCATGGAGTCTTCAAACTGACGAAACGCTGTATTTCCTTGCGCATGACAGGATCGACCAGTGTTCGTGCCAATGTTTCGTAGATGGGCGGCGATGCTGCCGGATGCGTGCGCATGATCAGGTCGAATCGATACAGCACCTGAGGCAGGTCCCGTTGGGCGATAGCTTCATTCGCGAGCCAAAATTGGGCGGTCCCATCTCGGCGCGTCAGTTTTACCGCCGCCGCCATCGCATTGTGGGCCGCTTTTGCCTTGCCCGCCTGATTCAGCACAAGACCGGCCATCCGCGGCGATGCGGCATTGAGCGGCGCAAACGTCATCGTCGCATGGACGCTCTGCATTGCCGCAGCCGGATTGCCGATCCTGTCGGGCTTCGGCATCTTCCGAATGACTTCGGCCAGCAGGCCATTGCTGTGCTGACCGATCGGCCCGAGCCCAACCGTCGGGCGCTGGAGAAGCTGCGCCACCGAATGGCTGCCCGATATGAAAGCCACACCGGCGGCCACGACAAGGACGGCAATCATGCGCGGTGTCACCGGGGGCATGTCAGCCCACCAGCTTTTGCTACGACGCGATGCGGATCGACTCTTCTTTGCCAAAATTAACGCTCGTTCTGGAGATCGGTATCTTCGTCCTCGCGGCCATAGCCATAGCCATAGCCATAGCCATAGCCCGCGTCGCGAGCCCGATATTTGGTCATCACTATGCCGAAGATGCGCGCATTCGCTGCACGCAAGCGATCCAGCGCGCTGCGCACGCCACGAACCGGCGTGCGATGTGCTTCGATCACATAGACAACACCCTCGACTGAGCGCGAAATCGACGTCGCGTCGGCAAGCCCCAGCATTGGCGGGCTATCGACAATAACAAAGTCGAAGCGCTCCGCCAAGACCCGCACCAGCAGCAAGAGGCGATCGCCTGCCAGAAGTTCTGCCGCGCTCGGCGGGACCGGCCCCCCCGGCAGGACGCTGACATTCGGGATACTCGTGGCTATCACGCTGGTTTCGAGATTGTCGTCGCCCGACAGGAAGTTGCTAGTGCCGGTCTTGTTGGGAAGATCCAGATAATGATGCACTGCGGGCCTCCGCATGTCGGCATCGACCAGAACAACGCTTTTTCCGGCTCGAGCCAGCGTCGTCGCGAGCGCTAGCGTCGTGGTAGACTTGCCTTCGGCCTCCTGCGTACTGGTAACCATGAAGGTTCGTGGTACGCCGTGGTCGGTGGTAAAGCCTAAATTGGACCGTACCGTGAGATAAGCTTCGTATATCGACGATTTCGGATCGGCTAGCAGTACCCGCGCCTCATCTTCGGCACTGGCAGGAATAGCACCCAGCATCGGCACGGACAGAAGCTCGCTGGCGCGGTTCGGATCGCGCAGGCTTTCATCCAAATTTTCAAGGACGAGGACCGCTGCGGTCGCGGTAACAATGCCCAGGATCAGAGCCAGCGCCAGGTTGAGCGGCAGATTCGGCGACGATGGCTTGTCGGGCACAACGGCGCGGTCGACGACCGCGATATTATTCACGCCCACACCGGCGACACCGATTTCCTTGTAGCGCTGGAGCAGTCCGTCATAAAGCTCGCGGTTGGTATCGGCTTCGCGTTGATAGATGTTGAACTGGATCGACGCCGCTTCCTGCTGATTGAGCCGACCCAGCAAAGCCTCAACGCGACTGCGCAGCCCAGCTTCGCGCTGACGAGCGGCATCATATTGCGTCACCAGTTCCGATTGTCCTCGAGCTTCTTCCCGCGCGATCGCGGTCTCCAAGCTCTTGACTTGGTCCCTCAACGCCTTCGCAGGCGGATATTCCGCGTCGAACTCTGCCAGCATCCGCGCGAGTTCGGCAGCCGCTTCGGCACGTTTCACTCGCAGCTGATTGACCGCCACGCCTGACTGCTGCGTTGCGTCTCCGAGCGAGCGGCCGCGAGCAGCGATCATGCGACCTTCGGCGGCGACACGCTGCGACGTGGCCTCAGCCAGCGCTTCGTTCAATGCCTCGACATCGGCCGCCACAAGCGTGCGTGTCGTGCGCGTCCGGCCGTCGGCTGCCTTTTCTTCTGACAGGCGAACGATATTCTGCTGCGATGCATAGCGCACCACGTCGCGTTCGCTCTGCTCCAGTCGGCTGCGTAATTCGGTCAACCGCGATTCCAGGAATCGGCGTGCGTCTGCCGTCGACGCGAAGCGGCGCTCCATGCTCAGTCGAACGAATTGATCAACCCAACTGTTCGCCACTCGCTGCGACAACGCAGGTGACGCGCTTGTATAGTTGATGTCGATCAAGGCCGATCCACGGATCGGACTGACCGACACGTTTTCTTGAAGCAACTCGATCGCGACCCGCTCGCGCGCGTCGCGGTTCGTTGCACCGGAGCCTTCGCCGATGCTGCTGGGATCGACGCCCTGAGCGTTGAAAAATTCGTCGGATCGAGCGAGACCCATGTCGCGCACCACACGCTCTGCGAGCGTGCGTGCTTCCAACAAAGAATATTGCGTCGAGTAAAATTCAAGGTCACGACCCGAATCTTCGGATTGCAGCCCCTCGACATTCGTCACCTTGGCCTGTTGCCGCGAAATTTCGATCCGCGACGTGGCCGTATATTGAGGCGTGCTGAGGAGCGTGACGATGAGCCCGAGCAACATCGCCGCAACAACAATAGCCAACAGAGTCCAGCGATGCCGCAACAGCATCGCAAAATAGAGGCGCAGCACCGAAGACGCTTTCGAATCCTCATTTGGCGCGGGGTTCAAAGCCACGGTTTCTTCAGCATTCATGGCAGACATCTGATTCATATAAGTTCACTCTGCCCTATTGCCGTTGGATCAGGGCAATGATTGGCCCCGCAATCAAAGTGCCCGCCTGGACGAGCGTCTGGAACATCCGGCGACCCACCGATTCGCCGACAACCACGATGTCGTTGGGAAAGATTTCCGGATCGGGATAAGCACCTCGCCGGATCGCGGCCAAGTTGTAAAGCGCCGCATAGCGGTTTTCACCAACGGTGCGGAATATGACGACGTCGGAGAGCTTGGCATATTCATCCGTGCCTTCAGCGCGCGCGACGGCCTCCATCAGGGTCATACGTCCCACGACCGGGTAGTTCCCCGGCTTCTTGACTTCGCCGTCCACAGTGACATGACGGCTGCGAGGATCCGACAAGTTAACGCTGACGATCGGTTCCCGAACATAGTTCGCCTTCATCTGCGTAATGATCCGGTCGCGAACCTCGGTCACCGTCAAGCCGTCGGCTTCAATTGTTCCCGCTAGCGGCAGAGTAAAGCGACCTTCGCCGTCGGTGCTAATTTTGCGCTCTTTCAGCTCTTCGAAACCGAGCACGTCGACAAGCAGTTCATCCCCAGGACCAATCAGATACGGGCGGGTCGGGCTTCCTGCCTGCACACCTTCAGGCGTCGGCATTGCTGCGGTGTCCAGGACCGTTAGCCCGGGTGCACCGCCAAGTGGCGGCGTCGACGCGCAAGCCGAGAGCAGCAAGGCGGCTGCGCCGCACAAGCCTAGTCCAAAGCGACCCATCTCAAATCTCCCTAATCGAACCGGCGCCTAGCCGATTGTTCGAATGATTGCCATCGCGCTGCGCGCTTTCCTGCCCCAGATCGAGCGCCCAAGCCATCCACACCGAAGCCAGTGCTGCCAGCGCAGCCAGCGACGGCACGCGCAGTGGATAATCGACAAGGCTCCCGACGGCCAGGATCAACAGAACCGCCGCGCCGGCGCAGCCGTAAAGTTGCGTGCGACAGACTTGGCCGTTTGCCGCTTTGCGGGCGCGCCACAGCCGCCGCACGGCCAGCGCCCATGCAACAACGGCGAACAAGATCAGCAGCATTCCCGGCAGTCCAAATTCAAGCGCGACTTCGACTACGTCGTTATGAGCGTGATTAAAATAGGCGGCGCCCAAGAGGCTGTCCGGTTCAAACATCTTGTACACCGGGACAAAGCTTCCACTGCCAGAGCCGAATGGGAAAAAGCGCCAGATACCATCAAGGATCGCGGGAAGCGCCTGAAAGCGCAGATCGTCGGCTGCATCATTCTGCAGCATCCGTTGCAATGCGGATGAACGTGTCGAAAGTGCGGCTACCATTATCATCACGACGGCGGTCGCGGCGACGCTGGCGCCGACAAAACGGCGCGAGCGAACATCGCCGCGCGCACGAAAGCCCTGCCGGGGACGCTGATAGATCAGAAAGGCAGACGCGATGCCGACGAGCATCAACACCAGACCCGAACGCGACCCCGCAACGAAGACAAGCGGCACGACCGCAAGGCCGAGGCCGAGCGCCATCGTCATCTTCGCGCGCTGACTCTCCGCCGAGCCCGAGATCGTCGATGCCCAAACCGCCAGTAGCGGATAGAAGCACGCAAGCATCATCGCCTGGTGATTACGGTTGGCAAACAGGCCCACACCAACGCCGTTGTTGGTGATGCGATAAAAATACAGCGCACTTTTCGAGGATCCGATCGATTGCAACAGCCCTAGCAACGCGGAAACGAGCATGACGCCCAGCAAAAATATAATGACAAAGCGAGTCGTCGAACGGCCGCCCCAGACCATAGCCAGCAGCGCCGCCAGCGGAACGGTCAGTGCAAAAAGTTGATTCCAGCCTTCGGTGGGCGCCATCGTCAACGGCATCCAGCTCGGCTTGGCGCCGACAGTCGCCATTGTGTCGACTATGATATCTCGACCCGGCAATTGTTCCCACAACCCGGGTGGCAGCGGCAAGAGGTGCACGAACACAAGCGCGAAAGTCAGCAGCATGATCAGCGCGGGGCCGCGGGCTTCCGCCCAGGCCGTCCGCCACGCGACGGCGAGCATCACGATAGCAGCCGCCGCGGCAATCGGGCGCAACAACGCCAACGACATGACGTCGGCGCGCGCGCTTCCACCGAGAACAAAGATAGCCAGCAACAGACCCACGACCCAACGGATGCGCCATTGTTCTGAAATTGCGCCGCCCGCGCTACTACGCTCCATTTCGTATCATACCTTTCCGGGCCGTCCGGCAGTTGTTGATTTTCGTCGTCCGATCGGTTGCATCGCAATGTTCGGCAACAAACGGAAACCGCTCGCGGAAAAACGCTCCGATTCCCGACGCACTTATCGCCAAAGACGAGCGCCGTCGATGGCTTTTGCACCGGCATTTCGTCGTGCCGGTGCGTTCAAAAAAATTCGGTTCGCCCTGCCCATCTCTTACAAAACCGCGCTCTTGCCCGCGGACGGCGATGCCGCGTGCAAGGCAGTCGATTCGGCATTCTCATCGCCGGAGCTGGAATCAACAATGAAATATTCAGGGACGAGCGCGGCGACTTTGGCGATCGAGCCTGCCGCATCGCCACGGCTTAGCAAATCGGACAATGAAGCCAGCTCGGGTTCCAATTGCTTCCATTCCAGAAAATGTTCGTGCGCCTGCAGGATACGCGGATGCTCGGTTTGGCGCGGAGAATTGCCGATGAGCAGCTCCTCATAAAGTTTTTCGCCGGGACGCAAGCCAACTTCAACGATCTCGATATCGCCTTCGGGGTTATTTTCGTCTCGAACTGAAAGGCCCGACAGGCTGATCATGCTCCGCGCGAGATCGTCAATACGCACGCTCTTGCCCATATCGAGCACGAAGACCTCTCCTCCGGACGCCATCGATGCAGCCTGGATGACAAGCGTCGCTGCTTCGGGGATGGTCATGAAGTATCGCGTCACCTCCCGGTGGGTCAACGTAATCGGACCGCCTTGGGCAATTTGCTGCTTGAATAGCGGAACCACCGATCCCGATGAGCCAAGGACATTGCCAAAGCGCACCATCGAAAAACAGGTCGCTCCATTTTCCGCAGCAATTGCCTGCAGGACAAGTTCGCACACCCGTTTGCTTGCCCCCATGATGTTGGTGGGTCGCACCGCCTTGTCAGTGCTAATCAAGACAAAGCTTTTTACATTTACGGCGCTCGCGGCGAGCGCGGCGTGAAGCGTACCCATAACGTTGTTGAAGATCCCGGCAATGGGATTGGCCTCTACCAGCGGGACGTGCTTATAGGCAGCGGCGTGAAAAACCGTGTCGGGCTTATGTATCGCCATCACCCTTTTCATCGCATGGCGATCGGTGACATTCGCGAGTTCGGCAACGAGATCGATCTCCGACGCCGTGTCGAGTAGCTCCAACTGCCAAGATATCTGCTGTTCGATCGAATAAAGGCCGAACTCCGAAATCTCGACAAGGATCAGGCGGCGCGGGCGGAGTCCGGCGATCTGGACGGCCAACTCGCTTCCGATCGAACCGCCAGCGCCGGTCACCATCACCACCTTGTCGGTGATTGTCGATTCAAGCAGGTCCTGCCGCGGCGGAACCTGATCGCGCCCAAGCAATTCTTCCACCTCGACGTCGCGCAAATCGCTCAGCGTCACGCGGCCGTCAACAACGTCTCCAAAGCTCGGAAGTGTCCGGACATGGACACCCAAATCGGCCATCGCCAGGATAATCTGGCGGCGGCTATTGCGCGATAGCTCGGGCACGGCCAGCAGCATTTCGTCGATCTGCATGCCGGCAACGAGCGATTCGATCGCATCACTGCCGAAGACCGGAACACCGTCGATCAATTGACCGCCGAGCCGATCATCCTCCGCAATAAAGCCGACCAATCGGACACGCGGCTCGTGACGCAGCGCCAGCGCCAGCTGCTTGCCGGCCCATCCCGCGCCATAAATGCAGACATTCCGTCGGGTCTCGTTCGAATTCGCCAAGGCGACATATTCGGTCAGCACGAACCGGATCGCTAAGCGACTGACGCAAAGCAGGGACAGGAAGATAATGGGCAGCAACAGCCCCATGGTCCGCGGAACACCCTGCACACCGAAAACCGTGAAGATGATGACGGTCGGAATCGAAAGGAGCAGACAGGTAGTCGCGAGTCCAGCCATCGTCCTGCCGCCGGCAAAGCGCAGCAGCGATGCATAGGTGCGGCGCCAGAAGACGAGCGGAAACCAGAAAAACACCGATACGGCGACCAGAATGGCCGGTCCGTCGCCGACGAAGTTCCACTCGCCCGTGCGCAGCAGCCAAGCGATCCACACAGCCGTGACCAGCATGGCAAGGTCGATAATGGCAGCCATCCATTGACGTTCGTTTCGAGGGCGGTGGGCGAACCATCCTACGAGGCGAACCAGTCCAGCCTCAATGTTGCGCAACATTACGATATCCGTCCGGCATCCGGAAATTTTCGACCGACTTCGCTCGCGAATATCATTGGATGCAACTTTTCCGCAAAATACCAGACATGGAGCGCCGACGGACCAATGGTTTTCCACGCATTCCACTCTGTCGCCGCGTTAACCGGTTCAGGTGGATCACACAAGGTGAGAACAAGAGGTTCAAGGACTTAGGCCGATGTGGAGAGCAGCCAACGCTGATCCCGCTCGAAGCCGGCGACCGTCAAGGTGCCGCTACGGAATGCCCCGGTATCGATACCCAACCGGTTCTGTTGTAGGTCCGGTGCGTCACTGATTGTATGGCCATGCACGATGAACCGGCCGTGATCCCGCGTATCATTCAGAAAATCGTCACGGATCCAACGGAGGTCGGACGATCGCTGGACGGTCAAGGGCACACCTGGCCGCACCCCCGCATGGACGAAAAGATAATCGCCGATTTCCACCTGATCCTCGCCTGCCGCAAGGAATGCGACATGATCTTGTGGGACTGCGGCTTGCAGCCTTCCAAGCAATCCTGGGAAGTCGAGTGCCAAATAGTCGTCGCCGACGATGCCATAGCTGTGGATCGTCTGTTCGCCGCCGATACGAACGAAAAATCGTAACGCTTCGATAGACCCGCCCAACGCCTTCAGAAACACCTCTTCGTGATTGCCGATCAGCAAATGCACGCGATCAAACGGAGCCCCCAGCGCCATCGACCGCGCGACAACAGACGCGGAATCGGGGCCCCGATCGACCAGGTCGCCAAGCAGGATGAGGGTCACGCGCATCGGCTCGCGAGCGGAATTGTCGGCCTCGATCATCTTCAGCAACTGAACGAACAGGTCGTCTCGGCCATGAATATCTCCGATCGCATAGACGCGTTCACCCTCCGGCACGCACGGCAATGTCCGTTGATCGCCGGTCGCACGGCGCTTGAGGAAACCAAGAAATGACATGGTAAAGCGATCTATAGCCTTGCTTGAGAACTCATGCTTGCAAATCTGCAAGCGGCGGGCGCGGTGCATGACCACAGCACGAAGGTCAAGGCTGTTCGGTTGCGTGGAACAGCCGATGGTTTAAGCCGTCGGCAACCGATGCCCGGTAAAACGCAGCGAACTCAAATCTGAAACGAGCGAAATGACGGAAAAACCAGCCTCTGCCCGCATTTTGGTCGTCTTCGGCACAAGGCCCGAAGCGATCAAAATGTTCCCCGTGATACGCGCGCTCGCCGACCAACCAGGTCTCGAAGTGCGTGTTTGCGTCACCGCGCAGCATCGCCAGATGCTCGACCAGGTCATTACAATCGCTAAAATCACACCGAACATCGATCTGGACATAATGCAGGCGAACCAAACACTCGATGGCTTGCTTGCGCGTCTGGTTGTCGGTCTTGGTGAAGCGTTCGACCGCGAAAAGCCCGATCGCATCCTTGTCCACGGCGATACGCTAACAACGATGGCGGCCACGCTCGCCGCGTATTTCCGCAAGATCCCCGTCGGACATGTCGAAGCGGGGCTCCGAAGCGGCAATATCTATCACCCGTGGCCCGAAGAGGTGAACCGCAGGGTCGCTGGGGCGGTCGCCGACCTGCATTTTGCGCCTACCGAGACCGCCGCAGCCGCGCTGCGCGCCGAAAATGTCCCGGCCGACCGCATTCACATCACCGGCAACACCGTAATCGATGCGCTGCTTGCGACAAAGGCGCGAATCGAAGAGGAACCCGCGCTGGCGGCTAGTCTTGATCCGCTTGTCGCGCGCTTTATCGGCAAGCGCATTATCGCCGTCACATCGCATCGGCGCGAGAATTTCGGTGATGGGATGAAAGCGATTGCCGAGGCGATCGCCGCCATCGCTGCGCGCGACGACGTGGCGGTTGTTTTCCCGGTGCATCCGAACCCCCATGTACGCAGCGCGATGGAGCCGATACTCGGCGGCCTCGCCAATGTCGCGCTGATCGATCCGCTCGACTATCCACATTTTGTCCGCCTGCTTGCGATCTCCGACCTCGTTCTGACCGACAGCGGCGGGGTGCAGGAGGAAGCGCCTGCGTTCGGCAAACCCGTCCTCGTCATGCGCGAGACGACTGAACGCCCCGAAGGCATAGAGGCCGGCACCGCGCGGCTTGTCGGGAATGACAAAGCGCGTATTGTTTCCGAAATTTTCAGGCTTCTCGACGATAAGGGTGCCTATTCGGCTATGGCCCGCGCCCATAATCCCTTTGGTGACGGCACGGCGGCCAAACAGATTGCGGAGATTGTTGCGCGTGCCCATCGATAGCGAACAGACGGTCACAGTACTCGGCCTCGGTTATATCGGCCTGCCGACCGCGGCGCTGATTGCGCGCTCCGGCTGCAAGGTGACGGGCGTCGATGTCAGCCAGCATGTCGTCGACACCGTCAACAACGGCAAGGTGCATATCGAGGAAGTCGATCTCGACGGCCTGGTCCAGGGCGTCGTTTCGCGCGGCGCGCTGGTCGCGTCGACCGACGTCGCGCCTGCCGACACCTTTGTCATAGCTGTCCCGACGCCGCACGACGACGAATATCGCCCCGATATCGGCTATGTCCTCTCCGCCGCGCGCGCGATCGCGCCGAAGCTGCAGGCGGGCAACCTCGTCATCCTCGAATCAACCTCACCCGTCGGCACCACCGAAAAGGTCGCCGCGCTGCTCGCCGAGCTGCGTCCCGACCTTAAAGTCCCCGGCGCCTGTACCGGCGCGGCCGACATCTTCGTCGCCTATTGCCCCGAACGCGTGCTGCCGGGTCGCATCCTCGTCGAGCTGGTCGATAACGACCGCTGCATCGGCGGCATCACCCCGCGCTGCGCGCGCCGCGCGATGACCTTTTACCGCCAGTTTGTCCGCGGTGCCTGCGTTACCACCTCGGCGCGCGCCGCCGAAATGGTGAAGCTCGTCGAGAACAGCTACCGCGACGTCAACATCGCCTTTGCCAACGAGCTGTCGATGATGGCCGAGCAGATGGGGGTCGATGTGTGGGAGGTGATCCGCCTCGCCAACCGTCACCCGCGCGTCAACATTTTGCAACCCGGCCCCGGCGTCGGCGGCCATTGCATCGCGGTCGATCCCTGGTTCCTTGTCCATGGCGCGCCCGAGCACAGCCGCCTGATCCGCACCGCGCGCGAGGTCAATCTCGCGAAGACCGCGCATGTCGTCGGCGCCGCCGAAATGCTGGTGTCCCAGCATCCCCACGCCCGCGTCGCCTGTCTTGGCCTTGCCTTCAAACCTAATATCGACGATTTCCGCGAAAGCCCCGCAGTCGAAGTCGCAGCGGCGCTGGCGCGCCGGTTCGGCCAGCAGATCCAGATCGTCGAGCCCTATGCGCGCGGACTGCCGATGGAGTTCGCCGGAACCGGCGCCGAATTGATCGATCTCGACAGCGCGCTGGCCGCTTGCGACATTCTGATCGTGCTTGTCGATCATGAACTGTTTAAATCTATTCCGCTCGAAGAGCGTTCGGACAAGATCGTCTATGATACCCGCGGTTTGTGGCTCGACCAGCCGAATGTGACGGGCGCGAGCCCGCTTCATCGTGCTGCCTGATAGCGGATCGTCCGTGCCTCCCGATCAAGTTGTTCAGCGCGGCGCCGCCGCTCTTCGGCGACTGCCACGGCTCGTCGTGGATAAACCGTGGGGTCGCGATGATATACCGGGCGAATTCGGCGAATTCGACGGTCGCCGGATCGGCGAAATCTGGTTTGCCGACCCCGATGAGGGCGCGGCCGCGCTGATGGTCAAATTCCTCTTCACGTCGGAACGACTGTCGATCCAGGTGCACCCCGACGGAGACGCCGCAAGGGCTGCGGGACTTCTCCGCGGCAAGGATGAATGCTGGCTCGTGCTGGCGGCCGACGCGGGCGCCGAGCTTGGCGTGGGACTGGCCGTCGATACAGATCGTAGCGCCCTGCGCACGGCCGCGCTCGACGGGTCGATTGTCGACCTGATCGACTGGCGCACCGCCAAAACGAACGATTTCGTCTATAATTCTGCGGGCACCATCCACGCGATTGGCGCGGGGCTGACGATCGTCGAGGTCCAGCAGAATATCGACCGCACATATCGCTTGTACGACTATGGGCGGCCGCGCGAACTTCATCTCGACGCGGGACTGGCCGTTGCACGCGTCTCCCCCGCTGCCGATCCCCGCGACTGCCGTGTTGAACCCACCACAAACGCCAAACTGGTGAGCGGCCCCTATTTCCATGTGCTTCACCTGGCCGGGCCGATCGATCCCGCCGCAATCGAGGATGCCGGGGGCGACCTGACCTTCGTCCCGCTGTCAGCCGGATGCCGTGCCGCCGACGAAAATGTGCGGCTTGGCGAAGCCGTTCTACTCGACGACGCATCCTTGATCGAAATCGCGCCCGGCGGCCGCGCCCTTCTGTGCTGGGCCGCCTGACCACGGCACGACCCTCCCCTTGCAGCCCCGCCCGCTATCTCCCATATCGCGCCGCATGACCAATTCTCACGCGCAAAGTGCCGCGCCCTGGCACGGAACGACCATCCTTTCCGCCCGCACCGCCGACAAGGTCGTCGTCATCGGCGATGGCCAAGTGTCGATGGGCCAGACGGTGATGAAGCCCAACGCGCGCAAGGTGCGCCGCCTCCACGACGGCAGCGTTATCGGCGGTTTCGCCGGCGCGACGGCGGATGCCTTCACCCTGTTCGAACGGCTCGAAGCCAAACTCGAACGCCACAATGGCCAGTTGCTCCGCGCCGCGGTCGAACTCGCCAAGGATTGGCGCACCGACAAATATCTCCGCAATCTGGAGGCGATGATGATCGTCGCCGACAAAGAGGTGACTCTGGTCATCACCGGCAACGGTGACGTGCTCGAGCCCAAGGGCGGTATCGCCGCAATCGGATCGGGCGGCAATTACGCGCTCGCGGCCGCCACCGCGCTCGCCGAATATGAAAAGGACGCCGAGGTGCTGGTCCGCAAGGCGATGCAGGTCGCCGCCGACATCTGCGTCTATACCAACGACCAGTTCACCCAAGAAACCATCGAAACTCAGGCGTAAAGCAGATGAACAAAGACCTGACTCCCAAGGCGATCGTCGCTGCGCTCGACACGCACATCATCGGCCAGGACGCCGCCAAGCGCGCCGTCGCGGTAGCGCTGCGCAATCGCTGGCGGCGTCAGCAACTGTCGGCCGACCTGCGCGACGAGGTAACGCCGAAGAATATCCTGATGATCGGCCCCACCGGCTGCGGCAAGACCGAGATTTCGCGCCGTCTGGCCAAGCTCGCCGATGCGCCGTTCATCAAGGTCGAGGCGACCAAATTCACGGAGGTCGGCTATGTCGGCCGCGACGTCGAACAGATCGCGCGCGATCTGGTCGAGGAAGCGGTGCGCCTCGAAAAGGACCGTCGCCGCGAAGCGGTGCGCGCCGCCGCCGAAGAGGCCGCGATGGAACGGCTGCTCGACGCGCTCACTGGCAAGGGCGCGAGCGAAGCGACGCGCCAGAGCTTTCGCCAGCGCATCCGCGAAGGCCATCTCGACGATAGCGAGGTCGAGATCGAGGTCGCCAACGCGCCGAGCATGCCGTTCGAGCTGCCCGGCCAACCGGGCCAGATGGGGATGATCAACCTGTCGGACATGCTCGGCAAGGCCATGGGTGGTCCGCCCAAAAAGCGCCGCAAGCTCAAGGTGATCGAAGCCGCGACGCGGTTGATCGAGGAAGAGCAGGACAAACGGCTCGATCAGGATGACGTCGCCCGCATCGCGCTTGCCGACGCCGAAGCCAATGGCATCGTCTTCCTCGATGAAATCGACAAGATCGCGGTCAGCGACGTCCGGGGCGGATCGGTCAGCCGCGAAGGCGTCCAGCGCGACCTGCTGCCGCTGATCGAAGGCACAACCGTTGCGACCAAATATGGTCCGATGAAAACCGACCACATCTTGTTTATCGCCTCGGGCGCCTTCCATGTTGCCAAGCCCAGCGACTTGCTGCCCGAACTGCAGGGCCGCCTGCCGATCCGCGTCGAACTCAGCGCGCTTACCGAAAGCGATTTCGTCCGCATCCTCAGCGAGACCAAGGCCGGCCTTCCCGAACAATATTCGGCGCTGCTCGGCACCGAGGGCGTCAGCTTGTCGTTCACCGACGACGCCATCGCGCGCGTCGCGAAGCTCGCAGCCGAAGTCAACGAACGCGTCGAAAATATCGGCGCGCGGCGGCTTCAGACGATCATGGAGAAGCTGGTCGAAGAGGTCAGCTTTGGCGCCGAAGACATGTCAGGCACCACGCTTGCCATCGACGCGGCCTATGTCGAACGCCAGCTGTCGGAGATCGTCGGCGATACTGACCTCAGCAAATATGTGCTTTGACCGGCGGAGTTTCGGACGGGCGTATTAAGGCTTCTTTTCAGCCGTTCGTTCGCCGAACTTCATTTGACTTTTTCGGTCCGTCAATGCGATGAACGGTGCGACACGGTCGATAAGGGTTGCAACCGACCGGCGCGGAGACAGTAATGACAGACGAGGATGTCGCCCCGGATCAGGGCGAGCTGGCGATCACGCGCACCGGCGACCGGCTTCGGCTGGCGCGGGAAGCGGCGGGATTGTCGCTTGCCGACGTGGCGACACGCACGCGCATCACCCAGCGTCACCTGTCTGCGATCGAAAAATCTGATTTTTCTGAACTCCCCGGGCGAACCTATGTCACCGGTTTTGCGCGCGCCTACGCCCGCGCGGTCGACTTGCCCGAGGCCGAGGTCGGCGCCGCGGTACGCCGCGAACTCGAAGAAGACGCCTATGGCGCGCGGCCGCTGTACGAAGCCTATGAGCCCACCGATCCGGCGCGACTGCCGACGGCGCGGATGACCTGGACGCTGGTGATCATCGCTCTGCTTCTGGCGTCCGCCTATGGCGTATGGCGTTTCCTTTCGGTCGAACCCGGTGAAGCGCTGATCGCCGCGCAGAACCGCGCCGCTGAAGCGTCGGAAGCACCGCAAAGCGCTGCGGCCGTCGCCGCAACGACCAAAACCGGTGCAACGCCAGCCGCCGTCGCCGTCAACGCGCCGGTGGTTCTGACGGGCATATCGGAAGTCTGGATCGGGTTCGACGACGCGGCGGGAAAAACCGAAAACTGGCGCACACTCGATGCGGGTGAAACCTATCAAGTGCCGCCCGAATATATCGAGCAGTTCACGCTGCGCACCAGCATTCCACAGGCGTTAAAGGTGACTGTCGGCGGCCGCGACGTCGGAGCGATCGGCCCCGCCGACACGCTGGTCAAGGGCGTGTCGCTCAAGCCTGGCGATCTGGTCGCGCGCGCCGAAGGCAATATTGCACAAAATCCCGCGGCAGCGGTGACAAAGGCGCAGCCAAAGGGCTGAAGCGTCTGACTTTCAAGGCGGCGGGAGCGGCGGCAGACCGAATTGGGTTTGCGCTGCCGCACTTTGCCGCGTTATGAACGACAAAATGGTTAATTGGTGGGGGCCGAACGGCAAATGAAAATGCGTCAGATCACTTTCCTGGGAGCCGCGACGATTGCGCTCGCGGCAACCATGCCCGCGCCCGCGCAAGAGGGTGCGATCGACAAGCGAGTTGAACGGCTCGAAAAGGAAATGCGGGCGGTCCAGCGCTCGGTCTTCCCCGGCGGCAGCCCGACTTTTTTCGAAGGCGAGATTGCGCCCGACAACACCCCCGGCGAACGCGCGAGCAGCAACGCGCCGGTGATCGACCTGACCGCCCGCGTCGATGCGCTGGAAAGCCAGCTTCAGACGCTGACCGGCCAGACCGAACAAAATGCCTTCCAGCTGCGCGAGCTCGAAAAGCAGTTCACGGCCTATAAGGCCGAAATGGACAAGCGCTTTGCCGAACCCGAGGTCAGCGCAACGCCCGCCAGTCTTTCCCCCACCCCCACTGTGAAGCCGCCAACGGCGACGTCGACAGTTGCCGCCACACCGGCGAAGAAGCCCCCGGCAACGGCTGCCAAACCTGCCGCGACAACGCCCAATGCCGCGCGGCTCGCGCTGGTCAAGAAAGTCGAGATTCCGGCAACCGGCAATGATACCAAAGACGCCTATGACTATGGCTACCGGCTGTGGGAGGCCAAGCTCTATCCTGAGGCGCAGGCCCAGCTGAAACAGGTGGTCACCAAATGGCCGACCAGCAGCCAGGCCAGCTTTGCCCAGAACCTGCTCGGCCGCGCCTATATGGACGAAGGCAAGCCCAGCCTTGCTGCCGTGGCCTTCTATAACAATTACAAGGACCGCCCCAGCGGCGCGCGCGCGCCGCACAGCCTGATGTACATGGGGGTCGCGCTCGACAAGCTGGGCCGCAAGGCCGACGCCTGCAAGGCGTTCCGCGAACTCGAAGAAGTCTATGGTGACAAGGCTCCGCAGGATGTCCGAACCGATGCAGCCGCCGCAAAAACAAAAGCAGGTTGCTGACCGCGACAGCGCCGACCGGCTGGCGGGGGATCTTCGCACGCTCGCCGGACCCGATTGGCACCGCTTCCACTACGGCGTCGCCGTGTCGGGCGGCCCCGACAGCATGGCGCTGCTCTGGCTGATGGCAACCTTGCTGCCCGGGCAAGTCTGGGCGGCGACGGTCGACCATGGCCTGCGCAAAGGCTCGGACGAGGAAGCGCGCATGGTCGCTAGTTTCTGCCAGCGCGAACATATTCCGCATTCGACGTTGCGCCCCGCCGCGCCGATCAAAGGATCGCTGCAAGCCGCCGCGCGCGCCGAGCGCTACCATCTGCTCGACCAGTGGCGCGGCGCCAATACGCTCGATCACATCCTCACCGCGCATCATGCCGATGATCAGCTGGAAACGATCGTCATGCGGCTCAACCGCAGCAGCGGCGTCGGCGGCTTGTCGGCGATTCGCTCGCGCAATGGCGTCGTGATGCGGCCGTTGCTGCACTGGCGGCGCAGTGATCTGGTCGGTCTGGCGCTCGAGAATGACCTGCCCTTCGTCGATGATCCGTCGAACAGCAACAATCGTTTCGATCGCGCGCGGCTGCGGCAGGCGCTGAAATCACAGACGATCCTCGATCCCGCCGCAACGGCGCGCTCGGCGGGCTGGCTCGCCGAGGCCGACGAAGCGCTGGACTGGGCGGTCGAGCGCCTGATCGCATCCTGGCCCGACGCCTCCGACATCGCGGTAATCCGCAACGAATCCTATCCGCCCGAAATGTTCCGCCGCATCGTCGCCCTGCGCCTGCGCGCCAATGCCGCCCAGTTGGCAATCCGCGGCGCGTCGCTCGACGGCGTCATCGCCGCGATGCACAAGGGTAAGCGAGCGATGGTCGGCGCGCTGCTGATCGACCCGGTTCGCGGCTTCGAGGGGACGATTTGGCGCATTTCTGCTGCGCCGCGCCGGAAACAGCCCAAAAAGGCCTGATTGCCTCATTGTCATTTAACCCGATTATCCTATCTTGTTGGGATAGGAGCGCGTTGCCGCGCCGATGAGGAAAGTACGCGCATGCAGGACGACAAGGAACCGCAGGGCAACCCCTGGATGAAGAGTGTGATGATCTGGAGCGGCATTTTACTCGCCATGCTCCTCGTCGCCTCGATGTTCGGCGGCGCCGCGCAGCCTGCGGGCAGCGCGCTGGCCTATTCGGAATTCCGCCAGAAAATCGAAGAGGGCGCCGTCAAGGATGTCGTCCTGTCCGAAGACAAGGTGACCGGCACGCTGTCGAACGGCGACCGCTTCACCGCGAACGTCGTCCGCGACCCCGAACTGCTCAAGATGCTCAACGACAATAATGTCAAATATGACGGCAAGGCTACCGAAGCGCCCAATTTCTGGATGTATATGCTCATCCAGTCGCTGCCGTTCCTCCTGATCCTCGGCATCGCATTCTTTGTTTTCCGTCAGGTGCAGAAAAACAATGGCTCGGGCGCCATGGGCTTTGGCAAATCGCGCGCCAAGATGCTGACCGAAAAGCAGGGCAAGGTGACCTTCGACGACGTTGCGGGCATCGACGAAGCGCGCGAAGAGCTCGAGGAAATCGTCGAATTCCTGCGCGATCCGACCAAATTTTCGCGCCTCGGCGGCCAGATTCCGAAGGGCGCGCTGCTCGTCGGCTCGCCCGGTACCGGTAAAACGCTGCTCGCGCGCGCTATCGCGGGCGAAGCGGGTGTTCCCTTCTTCACTATTTCGGGTTCGGATTTCGTCGAAATGTTCGTTGGCGTCGGCGCCAGCCGCGTTCGCGACATGTTCGAACAGGCTAAGCGCAACGCACCGTGCATCGTGTTCATCGACGAAATCGACGCGGTCGGCCGCCATCGCGGCGCCGGGCTCGGCAACGGTAATGATGAGCGCGAACAGACACTGAACCAGCTGCTCGTCGAAATGGATGGCTTTGAAGCGAACGAAGGCATCATCATTGTCGCGGCGACCAACCGCCCCGACGTGCTCGACCCCGCCCTCCTCCGCCCGGGCCGCTTCGACCGCCAGGTCGTCGTCCCGCGCCCCGACATCGAGGGCCGCCAGAAGATCCTCGAAGTTCACACCCGTAAAAAGCCGCTCGCTCCCGACGTCGACCTCCGCCGCGTCGCGCGCGGTACGCCGGGCTTCTCGGGCGCCGATCTGGCCAATCTTTGCAACGAAGCGGCGCTGCTCGCGGCGCGCAAGGGCAAACGCCTGATCGCCAATGACGAGTTTGAAGAGGCCAAGGACAAGGTCATGATGGGCGCCGAGCGACGCTCGATGGTGATGACCGAGGACGAGAAGAAATCGACCGCCTATCACGAAGCCGGTCACGCGCTCGTCTCGCTCCATGTCGATGGCTGCGATCCGCTCCACAAGGTCACAATTATCCCGCGCGGCCGCGCGCTGGGCGTGACGTGGAACCTGCCCGAACGTGACCGCTATTCGATGAGCATGAAGCAGATGAAGGCGCGCCTCGCGCTCTGCTTCGGCGGCCGCATCGCCGAACAGCTGATCTATGGCAAGGACGAGCTGAACACCGGCGCGTCGAACGATATCCAGCAGGCAACCGAAATGGCCCGCTCGATGGTCATGGAATATGGCATGTCGGACAAGCTCGGCTGGCTGCGCTATCGCGACAATCAGGACGAGGTGTTCCTGGGCCACAGCGTGTCGCGCGCGCAGAATATGTCGGAAGACACCGCGCGCCTGATCGACGCCGAAGTCCGCCGCTTGGTCGAAGAAGGCGAAAACGTCGCGCGCAAAGTGCTCACCGATCATCTCGACGAGCTTCATCTGCTCGCCGGAGCACTGCTCGAATATGAGACGCTGTCGGGCGAAGAATCGAAGCGCGCGATCAAGGGCGAAGACATCGGCCGTGAGGACGATGCCGACAAGCGTGGCACCCCGGTGTCGGGCCACGCCGGTTCGCTGCCACAGATCAAGCGCAAGCCGCGCGGCCCGTTCGGCGACCCGAAGCCCCAAGGCGCCTAGCGCGCTTGATTCAGGGGTTATTCATTGGCTGACGGCAAGTTGCGACGCATGACCTTAGGGAAACGTGCTCGCGTCTTGCCTGTCTTACTCACGGCGCCGTTGCTGTGCGCGATGGCGCCGGGTGACATGAGCGTCGCTGCCTTTCTGATGCGCGCCGATTCGCTCGCCCGTCTCGGGCCCCTCGCGCTCGCGACCCCGCAAGGCAATCAGCTGAAAGGCGAGGTCATCGCCGCGGGCAAACGCTACAAGGCACGCATCGACGCCGATCGCCGCGCAGGCCGGAAAACCACCAGCTGCCCACCCGAATCAGGGACGCTCACCCCAGATCAATGGCTCGCCCATCTGCGCTCTTATCCCGGGCCGGTCCGCAACCGCGTCAGTATCAACGCTGCGTTCGATGCCCTGATGAAGAAACGCTACCCCTGCCCTGCCTGATCCGCCATGGAGCCATAAAGGAGACGGTGATGATCCGAAAATCGTGGACGATAATGACGCTGGCCGCCGCTTTGGCGATGGGGACTCAGCCCGCAGCGGCACAGGGCACCGGCGTACTGACGAACAAGGTCGAACTGGAAAAATCGGGACCGGTCATTGATGGCCGCGAAGGCGCGAAGACCTACACTACGCCGAATGTCGTCGTTCCCGGCGACCGCATTCGCCTGACCCTCACCTTCACCAACAATGGCGCCGCCCCCGCGGCGGGGGTCAATCTGACCAATCCGATTCCCGAGGCGCTGGTCTTTGATGGCACCAATGACACGGCGGGCTTTGCCGTGTCCGTCGATGGCGGCAAAACCTTTGGCGCGCTCGCCGCACTGACGGTCGCCGTCACCGGCGCAGCGCCGCGTCCTGCCGCCGCAGCCGACGTCACGCATATCCGCTGGGTATGGCCCGATGCTGTCTCCGCGGGGCAAAGCCGCTCGGTTGCCTTCTTCGGCCGCGTCCGGTGAATCAACGGCCGCGCAGCCGGTGACGATTTACTGCGACGAATCGGGCGGGCTCAACGCGGGTGCGATGACATTTGCCGCCGTCATGCTGACGCCGCAAATCGCCGCCGACATTCACGCGCGGTTTCGCAGCGTCACCGGACTGCGCGGTGAGCTGAAAGGCAGCCGGATCAGCGTCGTCGAGCGTGCCTATCTGCTGGAACTGTTCGACCGCGCCGGTGGCCGCGCGTGGGTCGCAGTGGCCAAGCGCGACACGATCGCCGGAAAGCCGGGTGGTCCGGTCCCCAGCGACCTGTCGGTCTATGCCGCCCTCCTCAACCTCGCAGTCGGGCGCTGGCTGCCCGAAACCGGCGGCGTCTGCACCGATGTCGTGATCGACGACGGCCGCTACGATCCGACGATTCTTGGCAAAGTGCGCGAAGAGATCCAAGCAGGTCTCGGCGCATGGGGCCGCGCCTCACTGGCCGACAGCCACCGCAGCGATGGCGTGCAGATCGCCGACGTCATCGCCAACAGCCTGTTCAACATCGCCGTCGGCTCACCCCGCGCGCACCGGATCCAGCGGATCATCGAGCCGATGCTGGCATCGAAAGCGATCCGGGTGGCCGAACTGACGCACGTCGGCTGACACAAAAAGGGCCGCGGTTTCCCGCGGCCCCTTCGTTCACATGTCGCAGCGCTTATTCGAAGTCGCTGCCACCGCCTGCGGGGCTGCGCGGCGGCGCGGCAGCGGTCAGGCGGAGGGCTTCGGCCGAGCGGCTGATCGAGCTGATTTCGTCGGGCGTATCGTCATCGTCGATAACCACCTTCTGCAGCGTCGTGATCAGCGTTTCTTTCAGATCCTTCGGACGCACCGTCTGTTCGGCGATTTCGCGCAGCGCCACGACCGGGTTCTTGTCGCGGTCGCGGTCGACGGTCAGTTCCGAACCACCCGAAATCTCGCGCGCGCGGTGCGCGGAGAGCAGGACCAGGTCGAAACGGTTGGGAATCTTGTCGACGCAATCCTCGACGGTAACGCGGGCCATGTTGTTTCCTTAGAATATCGGAGAGACCAGCCCTTTTTGAAGGCGTGGTGGCAAGCGCTGCGCGCTAGCAGGACGGCCCGCCGCTGTCAATCGAAGCGCCGCCCTTGCGGCACTCACAGCGCGCCGCCTATGAGCGGACGATGACCGACGCCACCTGCCCGACCAGCAATCCCGATACGCTGACCGCTGACGTCGCCGATCACCGGCTGGAGGTTATCGTCGACGGCGATCAGCGGCTCGAACGCATTCTTGCCCTGCTTGCTGGCGCCATCCGCAGCATCGACATCATCATGTATATCTTCGAGCATGATGCTGCGGGGACGCGAGTCCTCGATGCCATGACCGCGGCGGCGCGACGCGGCGTGCGGGTACGCGCCGTCATCGACAGTTTCGGCTCGTCTGACATCTCCGACAGCATCTTTGCTCCTTTGCGCGAAGCGGGCGGCAGCGTGACCTTTTTCTCGCGGCGCTGGCGATCGAGCTATTTGATCCGCAACCACCAGAAATTGCTGTTGATCGACGACGACGCGGCGGTGACCGGCGGTTTCAACATCGCGACCCCCTATCTTGGCACACAGCCCGACAATTGCTGGTTCGATCTGGGCATCATCGTGCGCGGGCCGTCGGTGGCGCGGATGGTCGCCTGGTTCGAGGAGGTTCACGATTATACCGTGAACAACGACGGCAAACTGTTCATGCTCCGCCGCCTGATCCGCGAATGGCCCGTTGAGGCGGGGCCGGTGACCTGGCTGGTCGGCGGCCCGACGCAGCGACTATCGCCATGGGCGCAGGCGGTGCGCACCGATTTGGTCGGCGCACGCCAACTCGACATGGCGATGGCCTATTTCTCGCCGGGCCAAGGCATGCTGCGGCGCCTTGGTCGCGTCGCGCGGCATGGCCGGGCGCGCTTCATCATGGCGGCCAAATCGGACAATGCTGCGACAATCGGCGCCTCGCGCCTGCTCTATGGCTATCTGCTACGCAAGGGCGCGCAGATCTGGGAATATCGTCCGTGCAAGCTGCACATGAAGCTGATCGTCATCGACGATGTTGTCTATATCGGCACGGCCAATTTCGACATGCGCAGCCTGTTCGTGAATGTCGAGGTGATGTTGCGTATCGCCGATGCGGGTTTTGCCGAGCAGATGCGGGACTTCATCGCGGCGCAGCAGGCGGATTGTGACGACATCACCGCCGCGAAGCACAAGGCGCGTGCCGGATGGCTGACGCGGTTGCGGTGGACGCTGGCGTGGCTCGTGGTCGGCGCGGCGGATTACACCGTGTCGCGGCGGCTCAATTTTGGCCTCGGCGAAAGCGATCCCGATCTCGAAGTTTAGTCCTTCCAGCCCCAGAACAGGAAGCAGGGCGGCACATTGACCCACTCGAACGCATTGTCGATGCGGGCGAAATGCGGCGCGAGGAAATCGCGCGCGCGGGCGCGGAACTGATAGACAAGGAACGCGCCGCCGGGGCGCAGCACGCGGTGCGTTGCCGCCGCAATCGCCGGGCCAACCCCCGCCGGCAATGTCGAGAAGGGCAGACCCGACAGGACATAGTCGGCCTTCTCAAAGCCGTGCGCTGCAATGATCGCCTCAACTTCGGAGGCAGAACCATGGACCGCGATAAAGCGGCTGTCGCGGATGTCCTTGCGCAGATAATCGATAAAATCTTCGTTGGTGTCGATTGCGATCAGCGTCGCATCACCCGCCATGCGTTCGAGCACCGGGCGGCAAAAGGTGCCAACCCCCGGGCCATATTCGACGAACAGCTTGGTGTTCTGCCAGTCGACGGGCTTCAGCATGTGGCGGATCAGCGTCGGCGACGACGGTACGATCGACCCGACCATTACCGGATGCTTGATAAAGCCACGGACAAACATGCCCCACGGTCCGAAAAAGCGCTTGATGCCCTCACGAACCCGGCGGCCCAGCGGAGCTTTCTTTTCTTGGGCCTGCGCCCGCGGATTGGTCATGTTGGCTTTCGCGTTGTTGCGGTTGCCGCTGGCGTGGCAAAAACGGCGCGTTGGCGCAAGGAAAGAGTCTGTCTTGACTCTGGACAGCGGGGCGCCCGCGTGTAGGGAAAGGCCCGATTGCGGACGCTGAACGACGAGGGGGATTTCCGGCATGGCGACATTATCGCGCTCGATCCCCGCCGATCGCATGGCCGTCCTGTTCACGGTCATGTTGGTCGCCGCCGCGGGCAATACTGCGATGCAGTCGATCCTGCCCGCGATCGGTGCCAAGCTCGACATCCCCGATGTCTGGGTCAGCCTGGCGTTTAGCTGGTCGGCACTGCTGTGGGTGATGACCGCGCCTTATTGGGCGCGTCAGTCTGACAAGCGAGGGCGCAAGGCTTTGATGGCGCTCGGCGTGATCGGCTTCATGCTGTCGATGGCGCTGTGCGGGCTGGCGCTGTGGGCCGGGCTGGCGGGCTATCTGGCAGCCGGAACGACTTTCGTTATCTTCGCGCTGTTTCGCAGCTTGTATGGCGGCTTCGGATCAGCGGCGCCGCCGGCGGTCCAGGCCTATGTGGCCTCGCGGACTGACCCTGAGGAGCGCACGCAGGCTTTGTCGCTCGTGTCCTCATCGTTCGGGCTGGGAACGGTCATCGGCCCGGCGATCGCGCCCCTGTTCATCCTGCCTTTTGTTGGGCTATCCGGACCTTTGCTGGTTTTCGCGCTGATCGGTTTGATCGTGCTGATCATGCTGCGTTGGCGGTTGCCCGACGATGTCCCGCGCTTCGCCGCACGCGGCGCGATTGCGGCCTATCCGACCGCCGCCGGATCGACGGCCTCGGCGAGCGAAGACAGCGACGAAGACGTTGAGGATCGCGACGCCCCCGCCGCGACTCCTTTGCGCTGGACCGACAAACGCGTCCGGCCCTGGATGCTCGCGGGTCTTTATGGGGGTCAGGCGCAGGCAATGATGCTCGGTGTCATCGGCTTCCTGATCCTCGATCGCCTAGAGCTTCGTCCCCGCCCCGACGAAGGCGCCGCTATGACCGGCATCGTGCTGATGGCGGGCGCCTTCGCAACCTTGTTATCGCAATGGGGGCTGATCCCGTTGCTCAAGCTGTCGGCACGCACCGCGGTGCTGATCGGCGCGGCGCTCGGTGCCAGCGGGTTGATCATCACCGGGATCGCACAAGACCTGCACGGGATCGTCATCGGCTTTGCGCTCGCTTCGCTCGGTTTCGGGCTGTTTCGCCCGGGCTTTACCGCGGGCGCCTCGCTATCGGTGCCGCGCCGCGATCAGGGCAGCGTCGCGGGGATGACCGCGTCGATCAACGGATCAGCCTACATCGTGTCCCCCGCGATCGGCGTGCTGCTCTACAACTGGCACCCGATGGTCGCCTATGGCCTGATGGCGGGATTTTGCGGCTGGCTGGTGCTGTGGGGCTGGTCCGCGTTGCGTCTGGACCAGCCCACGGCTTAATCCTTGACCGTGTCGTCGCCGTGCTTCTGCTCGCGCACCGGTTTCAACATGCCGGGCGCGAAAAAGCCGATCGGATTGACGCTCATCGCCTGCTGCTTGATCTCACCCTGGATCTTTTCATAATCCTTTTCCATCGCTTCGGTGACTGAGGCGCGGGTGTCTTTCAGCGCCGCGTCGAAATCGGCCATCGTCACCGTGTCGCTGTTGATCGATCGCTTGAGCGCCGCCAAACCGGCGCGGCGGGTCAGATCTTCTAGGTCGGCGCCAGTGAACCGGTCCGACTTCTCTGCCAAAACCGCCAGATCGACGTCATCCGCTAGCGGCATCTTGCCGGTCTGGATCTCCAAGATCCGGCGGCGGCCTTCCTTGTCAGGCACCGACACATAGATCAGTTCGTCGAGCCGTCCCGGGCGCAACAGCGCCGGATCGATCAGGTTCGGGCGATTGGTCGCGCCGATGACGACCACCGACTGCATCTCCTCGATCCCGTCCATCTCGGCCAGGATCGTGTTGACAACGCGCTCGGTCACCTGCGGCTCGCCCGACGTGCCGCTGCCGCGCGCGGGGACCAGGCTGTCGAGTTCGTCGATAAAGATGATCGTCGGTGCCACTGCACGCGCGCGGGCGAACAGCCGGGCAATCTGTTGCTCGCTCTCGCCATACCATTTCGACAGCAGGTCCGACGATTTGATCGAGATGAAATTGGCATCCGATTCGCGCGCTGCGGCCTTTGCCAACAGCGTTTTTCCGGTGCCCGGCGGGCCATAGAGCAAAAACCCTTTGGCGGCGCGGATACCCAGCCTTCGGAACGCCTCGGGATGCTTCAGTGGCAGCTCGATCCCTTCGATCAGCTTCTCGCGCGCCGCGTCCAGCCCGCCGATGTCGCTCCACCGCGTCGTTGGCGCCTGTACCATCACTTCGCGCATCGCCGACGGTTGCACGCGTTTCAGCGCATTGCTGAAATCATCACGGGTGACGCGCAGTTCCTCCAGCACCTCTGGCGGAATCGTCCCCTCGGCCAGATCGAGCTTGGGCATGATGCGCCGCACCGCCTCGATCGCCGCCTCGCGCGTCAGCGCCGCCATGTCGGCGCCGACAAAGCCAAAGGTCGTGCGCGCCAGTTCGGCAAGATCGACATCTTCAGCCAGCGGCATGCCGCGGGTGTGGATGCCCAATATCTCACGGCGTCCGCCTTCGTCGGGAACGCCGATGATGATTTCACGGTCGAAACGGCCCGGACGCCGCAGCGCTTCATCGATGGCATCGGGGCGGTTCGTCGCAGCGATGATCACCAGATTGGTGCGCGGCTCGAGCCCGTCCATCAGCGTCAACAGCTGCGCAACGAGGCGCTTTTCGGCCTCGCCGGTTACCTGCCCGCGCTTGGGCGCGATCGAATCGATTTCGTCGATGAACAGGATCGACGGCGAGGCTTTGGCTGCCTGTTCGAAAATGTCGCGCAGCCGCTTCTCGGATTCGCCATAGGCCGAACCCATGATTTCGGGGCCATTGATCAGGAAAAATTGCGCTTCGCTTTCATTGGCGACCGCACGCGCCAGCCGTGTCTTGCCCGTTCCCGGCGGCCCGTGGAGCAGCACCCCGCGCGGCGGATCGACGCCGAGGCGGCGGAACAATTCGGGGTAGCGCAGCGGCAGTTCGACCATTTCACGCAGTTGATCGATCGTCTCGCCCAGTCCGCCGAGATCGTCGTAGGTCACGTCGGTGCGCCGCGCGTCGTGCGGTTCCTGATATTCGGGCAACAGCTCGATTTCGGTGTTCTCGTCGATAAACACCACGCCCTTGGGCGCCGCCGATACGACGAGCAGGCGCACCTCGGCCAGCGCGTAGGCCGGCGCGTTGAGCATCTGGCGCAGCTGCGGCGGCATATCGCCCGACGGCAGCCGCTGCTGCCCCGCGGTCGCGACGGTGTCGCCCGCAACGACAGGGCGCCCAAAGAAGCTGCGTTTCAGCGCGTTAGCCGAACCCTGCAGCCGCAAATTTTCCTGCGCCGGCGCGAATACCACGCGCGTTGCCGGGCGCGTCTCGACGCGGCTCAGCATCACCATATCGCCTGCGCCCGCCCCCGCGTTCGCGCGTTGCAGGCCATCAAGGCGGATCACCTCCAGCCCCTCATCCTCGGCATAGGGCAGGACCACACGCGAAGCGGTCTGCCGCTTGCCGCTGATCTGGATGATATCGCCCTCGGTGACGCCCAATTCGGCCATCGTCGAACGCGGAATGCGCGCAATCCCGCCACCGCTTTCCTCGGCGCGCGAATTCGCCACCTGCAGTTTCACCTGTTTTTCTTTTACCGCTGCATCGGCCAAGGCGCGTCTCCCTCAAAAGGCATAATATGCCGAAGATAGGGTTGTCGTTCCCGATTTGCGACCCCCTGCCCGGTCTTGGCCCACGCCGACCCATGCCGCACTGCACAAAATTGTGGCAAGTCACGCAGCGACATGTCATCACCGGCACCGAATATGCCACGACTTCCTCCCCTCAGCAGCATGGAAGCTTTCCTTGAGGTCGCCCGCTACGGCACCGTCAAGGCCGCTGCGATCGAGCTTGGCCTGTCGATGCCGGCGCTGTCGCGGCGGATCCAGACGCTCGAACATGCCGTCGGTCGTCCGCTATTCAACCGCCACCACCACGGGCTCAGCCTCACAGAGTCCGGTAGAGCGTTGCAAGAACAGCTGGCACCGATCCTAGACGACATGCGGACTGTGATCGGGCAGGTCGGCAGCCCCGACGCATCGCTGCGCCTGCACCTCAACGTCCTGCCGCTGTTTGCGCAGCAGCGGCTGTTCCCGCGCCTTCCCGAACTGCGCCGCAAGCATCCCGAGTTGCACATCGACATCGACACCATGTCGCATGCCGAAGCGCGGCTGGGAGATGGAATCGACGTAGCGATCGCGCTCGCGCGCTCGATCGACCCGGCGCTCTATGCTGCGCGGCTCGATCAGGACAAGGTGTTTCCGATCGCGGCGCGAACGCTGACGGATGGCGATCGACCATTTATGGTGCCCGAGCAATTGCAACGGATGACGGTGCTTCTGCACCGCGAGATGCCTGAGACGTTCAGCGAGTGGAAAAAGGCGATCGGCATGCCCTATCTCGAACCGGCAGGGATCGACTATTTCGATTCGGGACCGCTGATGCTCGAGGCCGCAGCGCAAGGCATCGGTGTCGCGTTCATGCATGGCCACCACTTCGACGACGCCCACGACCCGCGCTTGGTGCGTCTGTTCGATTTCGACGTCGACAGCCCTTACAGCTACTGGTTCGTCTGCCGCCCGCGTGCGCTGAGGCAGCCCGCGGTAAAGCTGTTCCACGACTGGTTGCTGGCAGCAAAGATTTAGCGCCGCAGAGCGGCGCGGCGGCTTATTCCGACGTATTTGCCGCTTCCACGCGATCACGGTGCCGTTGGTCTTCGCGCTCACGTTGACGAAGATATTTGCGGTCGTGGCGGTTGTAGCGAACATAGGCGATAACGGCGGCCGCAGCCGCCAGCATCAGGGCGATCAGGCCGTAAGCGACCCATAATCTCATCTCGATGTCATTGACTCCGTCGGTGGTAAATCTCACCCCGACCTAGTTTACGGCGCCCGCGCCCGAAGGTTCCCCAATCGTGTGTCGCAAGACTCCCGGCTGTAAGAGAAATGGTGCTGCTGGGGAGGATTGAACTCCCGACCTCGTCATTACCAATGACGCGCTCTACCACTGAGCTACAGCAGCAACCGAAACGCCCGCAAACGCCTGTTCGCTGGGCAGGCGCGGCCTATGGCGGGGCGCCCCGCGCCTGTCAAGGTGCGAGGGTTGACGATGGGGCAATTTCGCGGGCATGGCCGTGGGCGTGAGCAAACCGCCCTCCCCCGCCGACATCGAACGCGAACGCCGTCTGGCTGAGGCGCTGCGCGACAATCTGCGCAAGCGCAAGGCGCAGGCGCGCGATGCGAAGGCGGAAACGCCAGCTAAAGACTGACGGTCACCGTCACCTCGTCACCCTCGACCAGCCCCTCGGCCTTGCGCACCGCGGCCTTGACCGGCAGCAGCCAGCCGCCGCTTTCCTTGTGCGGGAACACCAATGTCTGCCAGCTTGTGTCGCCGATGGTCACGTCGATCCGCGCCGATCCGAATCCCTTGCGTCCGTCAAGCCACTGGCCGCTAATGGCGGCGAATCGGATACCGTCGGCGGCTTCGCCCGCGATGGTGACGAAGAACCATGCCCCAGGCGCGTTGGCCGACTGCCAGCGCCACAGCGGCGTCGTGACGGTGAAACTCTCCACGCCACTCTCAATCCGCTCGGGTCGAGCGAAGTCGAGGCACTCCACGTGGGCGCGCGCCCTCCCCGCATCTCGATGTCGATCGATGCGAACGGTAGAAAATTGTCATTTTGCGACCGCCCGCACCGGCACTGGAATGTTGCAGATGTCGGCGCCGCCAGCAGGCTTGATGAAAAAGGGATCGCGGCGATTGGCGCGCGCATCGGCGTAGCGCGCGAAGCTGTCGCTTTCGGTCGATAAATATTCGAAGCGCGGCTGATCGGCGGCGGGCAATTCGCTGGCAATGCGGATCGACGCGATCGGCACGCGCTCGGCCTCAGTTTCATAAAATCCCAGCGTTCCGGTACCGCGCGGCAAGCTGGACAAATGCTCGATACCGCTGACCACGCGTCCAACGAGCGCGATATTCTGATCGAGGTGGCGCGGGGCGTGGCCAATGACAGTGTAGAGTTCGGCGCCGCTGCCGGTGTCGGGCGATAGGTTGCGGCCGACGCCGACCATGCCGTAGCAATGGACCGGCCAACCCGACTGGTCCTGACGGTCGATGGCGACCGGCCAGCCCCGAAAAGCAATGGTTTCTTCGGCGAAAGGGTCGCGCGGGATTGCCCGCTTGATCGCTGGAATTTTCTTGTCTGCCGGTTGGCGGAAGGCGGCGAGCAGTTCGGCTTCTTCGGACTTCATTTTCGCGCGCAATGCGGCTTGCAAATCTTCGCGGAGCGGCGTCACATACTCGCTCTCCGCCACCGTCGCCAAGCCTTCCGGCAGCGCTTTCTTCTCCGTCGCATCGCCCCACTGCACGACATAATTGTCTTGCACCCGGTTGATGCTTGTCCCGTCCCACCAATGCGCGGCGGCGAGCTTGCGGATATTGGCGATCCACCCCTGGCTGAACGGCGCAGGCATCAGCTGGATCACGACGCGGCGCGCCTTGCCCTTGGTGTCGGGCTCCAAGTCTATCACCAGCAGGTCGGACGGCGCGATCGCGATCCAGTCGCTGGCGGGCGCCGTCGCCGCGATCTCTCCCGGGGACGGGATCGGCGCAGGCTCCTGCGCGATGACTGGAAGGGCGAGCGAAGCGGCAGCGGCGGCCAGAAGCAGATGTTTCATGCCGTCTGTCTGCCATGCTCAACCGACTTGCGAAAGCCCCGCCCAGCGATTAGGGCGCGCGTTCCAAGCATGCGGAGCGGTGGCCGAGTGGTCGAAGGCGCTCGCCTGGAAAGTGAGTATAGGTCAAAAGCCTATCGTGGGTTCGAATCCCACCCGCTCCGCCACCGGACCTCACAGGTCCGCCCCTCGTCAGGCGAAATGGAGCCGCCGATACTTGCCGCGAAAATAGAGCAGCGGGTCGCGGTGCGGTTCGAACTGCGCACGCACAACCCGGCCAACCAGGATGAAGTGATCGCCCGCCTCATGCAGCGATTCGCGCTGGCATTCGAACGACACCAGCGAACTGCCAAGCAGCGGCACACCCGTCTGCCCCGGTGCCCATGGGAGGTTGGCAAACCGGTCCTCGCCGCGCGTCGCGAAACGGTTCGATGCCGGTTGCTGACCGATTTGCAGCACATTGACCCCGAAATGCCCTGCCTCGCGCAGCGCGGGTGCCGTTCCCGCCGAATTGGCGATGCAGACGAGCAAGAGCGGCGGGTCGAGCGATACCGAGGTGAAGCTGTTTGCGGTCAGCCCCACCGGTACCCCTGCCGAGTCGAGCGCGGTGACGATCGTGACGCCGGTCGCAAAGCAGCCCATCGCGTCGCGCAGCGTGCGCGGGTCCGATCCCGCCTGAAACTCGGTCGCCTCGCGCGGCTGACGGCGTTCGAGAAATTCGAGCAACTGGCCGAGCAATGCGTCGGTCCGGTCCGCTTCGAGCGCCAGATCAGCCTCGTCGATGTCGGCGCTTTCGCCAATCGGCAACGCGGCGTGAAAGGCATCGCTCGCAGGGCTGCATTGCGCGGGCGCAAAGCCGCCACGCACCACCAGCGTCGGCAGCGCCTGTCGCGCCGCAATGCCGTTCACGATGGCGTCGGCATCTTCGGGCATATCGACCAGCACCAGCCCACCCGCCAACAATATGCCGTCGGTCGCCAGCGCGCGGGTCGCGATCCGGCCGCCGTGCCGCGCTGCGACGACGACGGGACGCGAACCCATCTGGGCCAAGACCAAACGCAAATCTTCGATATGCGCGGTCAGTTGATCCGGACCGTCCGCAGCGCGCAAATCGAGATTCACCACCCGGCGCCCCGACAGCACCAGCCCGTCGGCGACGGCGCGCCAAGCGCCACGCGCCTGCCCAATGTCTGGAATGAGCAGCACCGCGGGGTCGTTGTCGTCGCCCAGCACGTCGGCAGGCAGCGGCACGCCGCCGAAACCCTTATATTCGATGACGCTCAAACATCCCCCTGGCGCACCGGCGGGCAATACCGCCGTGGGCAACGAACTGATCAAATTGCGAAGAATCGGATCATATCGAAAGCGCGCGCGCCGCGCCAGCGTGTCGGCACGCCGCAGCTTATCGCCGGAAAGACGCGAGCCGCTGATCGACGATCGCATCCGCCTCGGCGATAATGCGATCGATCAGTTGCTGGCAGGTCGGAATGTCGTGGATCAATCCCTGCACCATCCCGGCCCAGAACACGCCCTTCGACAGGTCGCCGGTTTCGAGCAGTTCGCGCCCGGCCTTGCCATTCACCAATTCCGCCACGTCCGCAAAGGTCGCGTCAGGTTGTGCCAGACGGCGCACCACCTCTTCGCTGACCGCGCTCTTGCCGACGCGCGCGGTGTTCTTGAGGCTGCGGAAGATCAGATAGGAACCACGCTCGTCATTATCGACATAGGCCTGCTTCACATTGTCGTGGATCGGCGCCTCGACGGTCGCGCAGAAGCGCGTCCCCATGTTGATGCCCTCGGCACCGAGCGCCAGCGCCGCCACAAGCCCGCGGCCGTCGCCGAAACCGCCCGATGCGAGCATCGGAATCTTCACCTTGTCTGCGGCGGCGGGGATGAGGATCAGCCCCGGAATATCATCCTCGCCCGGATGTCCCGCGCATTCGAAGCCGTCGATCGAAATGATGTCGCAGCCCGCGCGCTCTGCCGACAAGGCGTGGCGCACCGCGGTACATTTGTGCAGGATCGCGATGCCGTGCGGTTTCAGCATTTCCCAGATCTCGCGCACCGCGGGCGTTCCCGCGGTCTCGACGATATTGACCCCGCCGTCGATGATGGCCTGGGCATACGCCTTGTAGTCGGGGGCGTTGATCGTCGGGAAAACGGTCATGTTCACCCCGAACGGCCTGTCGGTCATCGCGCGGCAGCGTTCGATCTCGGCGCTGAGCGCCTCAGGACTCGGCTGGGTCAGCGCGGTGATGATGCCGAGCCCGCCGGCATTCGATACCGCGCTCGCCAGTTCGGCGTAGCCGACGCTCTGCATCCCGCCCTGCACGATCGGATGTTCGATCCCCAGCATGTCGGTGATGCGTGTCTTGAAAGCCATCGTCGGTCCCTTCCCATGATCGGTCGCAGCAATTTGACGCTACGTCGTCGCGGCGCCGGAATTGACTTGACGTTTACGTCAACGTCCGGTTCATTGGCAAGACAAGATATATGGGAGCGGGACAGATGCGGTCATGACGATCCTCTATGACGAAGGCCAACAGGCAATCGCGACCGAATCGCGGCGCGTTCTTGAAGCGCGTACCAGCACCGAGGCGCTGCTGCCGCTGCTCGAATCGGTCGGCGAATATCATCGCCCGTTCTGGGACACGGCAAAGGAACAAGGCTGGACCGCGCTGGCGCTTCCCGAAGCGCATGATGGCCTGGGCCTTGGCCTGATCGAACTCGGGCTGATCGCGCATCAGGCGGGCCGGTCACTCAGCGGTGCGCCCTTTCTGACTTCGGGCTTTGGCGCCGCAAAGGCGATCGAGCTTTACGGGTCCGATGCGCAAAAGGCGCGCTGGCTACCCGCACTGGCGTCGGGCGAAAGCATCGGCGCGATTGCTTTCGCCGCTGGTCCCGACACGCTACCGGCGCAGCCTGACGTGACGTTCACCGACGACCGACTGAGCGGCACCGCGCGCGGCGTCTCCGGCGGACTGGCGGCGGATATCGCGATCGTGCTGGCCAATGGTCCCGGAATGCCGGTGCTCGCGCTGGTGGATCTGACCGGCGTTGAGCGCACCCCGGTGTCGAGTTTCGACAACAGCCGCTGCATCGCAAACCTCAGCTTCGCCGGAGCTTCCGCCGAAACGCTGGCGGTCGGAACCGCCGCCCGCGATGCAGCACTGCATATCCTGGCGCTCCAGGCCGTCGTCACCGCGCACGAACAGACCGGCGGCGCCGAGGTGCTGATGGAAATCGCCCGCGATTATGCGCTGACGCGCCGCGCCTTTGGCCAGCCGATCGGCGCTTTCCAGTCGGTGAAGCACCGCATTGCCGAGCTTTACGGGCTGGTCGAACTGGCGCGCGCCAACTGCATCCACGCCGCCTCGCGCGAGGGCGCCGCCGATTTCATCGCCGCCGCCGCCGCCGCCCGCCTGTCGGCGACCGAGGCCTATGACACCGCGGCGCGCGACTGTGTGCAGATTCACGGCGGCATCGGCGTAACCTGGGATCTGGGGCTTCACCTCCACATGCGCCGCGCGCGCAGCCTCGCGATCGAGCAGGGCAGCAGTCTGTTCTGGGAAGATATCCTCGTCGACCGCCTGGCAGGAGAAGCGGCATGACCGATCTTGAAACCTATCGCGCCAAGGCCGCGGCGTGGCTCGAATCGATGGCGCCGACCTATGGCCGCGAGGCGCGCAAGGGTCTGGCCGAGGCCGACGACCTTGCGCTCGGACGTCGCTATCAAAAGGCGAAGTTCGACGCGGGCTTTGCCGGGATCAACTGGCCGACCGAATATGGCGGCCAAGGGCTGGGTCATCTCGAAAAGGTCACCTTCGACGCCGAAGAGATGAAGCACGGCTTCCCCAATTTCTATTTCGGCATCTCGCTCGGCATGCCGGTCCCGGTGCTGATGCAGTTCGGCAGCGACCGGGAATTCGTCAAGGAACGCGTGCTCAAGGCGCTGCAAGGCGAAGAAATATGGTGCCAGCTTTTCTCCGAACCCTCGGGCGGATCAGACCTTGCGGGCCTGCGCACCAAGGCGGAACCCGACGGCAACGGGTGGAAGATCAACGGCCAGAAAGTTTGGACCAGCTGGGCGCATTACAGCGACTATGGCGTCATCGTCGTCCGCACCGACCCGACCGTCCCCAAGCACAAAGGGCTGACCTATTTCTGGGTCGATATGAAAGCGCCGGGTGTAACCGTCCGCCCGATCAAGCTTGCGGGCGGTGACAGCCACGTCAACGAAGTCTTCTTCGACGATGTGAAGATCAGCGACGACCACCGCATGTCGCCCGTCGGCGGCGGCTTTGCGGTCGCCATCACGACCTTGATGATCGAACGCTATGTCGCAACCGACAGCGCGGGCTTCGGTCCGCACCTCGACCTGTTCGTCGACCTGGCCAAAGACACCCTGCTCAATGGCAAGCCCGCGATCGAGGATGGCCGCATTCGCCACCAGATCGCACGCAACCATGCGATGCGGTCGGGGCTCGATTCGATCAACGTCCGCTCGCGGCTGATGATGCAGGCCGGGATGATCCCCGGCGCCGAAGGATCGCTCAACAAGCTGGTCGCAGTGCGGTCGCGTCAGAAGCTCTCCGAGCTCGCGATCGATTTGCAGGGCAGCGACGGCTTTGCCTTCGACGAACATGCCTCGCAAAAGGAGGATTGGGCGTCGAGCTGGATCAACGCCCCGACTGGACGCATCGCCGGCGGGTCAGACGAGACGCTACTCAACACCATCGCCGAAAAGGTGCTCGGCCTGCCGCAGGACCATCGCCCCGACAAGGGCATTCCATTCAATCAGATTCCAGCCTGAGGAGGCGCAGCGCATGAAGTTCGATTCCACCACGGCAGCCGTCGTCACCGGCGGGGCTTCGGGCCTCGGCCGTGCGACTGCCGAAGCGCTGGCAGCCGTGGGCGTCAAAGTCGCGATTTTCGACATCAACGAGGCGCTGGGCGAAGAGGTCGCGGCGTCGATCGGCGGGCTGTTCTGCAAGGTCGATATCACCGACGAACAATCGGTGCTCGACGGTTACGCCAAGGCGCGCGCGGCGCATGGCCAGGAACGGATTTGCGTCCATTGCGCGATGACCTCGCGGCGCGGCAAGACGCTCGCCTATGACAAGGAAAGCCGCACCTTCCGCCGCACCCCTACCGAGGATTATGCCTATGGCGTGGCGGGCATTTTGACCGCGAGCTATCGCATCGGATCGATCGCAGCCGAAGGCATGGCGACCTTGCCCGAAATGGAAGACGGCGAACGCGGCGCGATCATCTTCACCGCGTCGGTCGCGGCGCAGGATGCTCAGATCGGCCAGGTCATCTACGGATCGGCCAAGGCCGGGGTAAACGGGCTTGTGCTACCAATGGCGCGCGACCTGATGGACCTTGGCATCCGCGTCAATTCGATCATGCCGGGCGTGTTCGGCACGCCCTTGCTCGGCAACATGAACCCGAAGGTGAAAGAGAGCCTCGAAGCCTCGGTTCCCTTCCCCAAGCGGCTCGGCAAAGCCGAAGAATATGCCAGCCTCGCGATGGAAATGATCCGCAACACCTATTTCAACGGCCAGGCTGTCCGCCTCGACGGCGCGATCCGCATGGCCCCCCGTTAAAACACTCCCCGAAAGGAATATCCTATGGCCGAAGCCTATATCATCGACGCCGTCCGCACCCCGCGCGGGGTCGGCAAGCCGGGCAAGGGCGCGCTGTCGCACCTCCACCCGCAGCACCTCGCCGCGACCGTGCTGGAGGCGATCAAGGACCGCAACAACCTCGACACCGCGACGGTCGACGACATCATCTGGTCGACGTCGAGCCAGAACGGCAAGCAGGGAGGCGACCTTGGCCGCATGGCGGCGCTCTCGGCGGGTTATGACACCAAGGCATCGGGGACGACGCTCGACCGCTTCTGCGGCGGCGGCATCACCTCGGTCAATCTCGCCGCGGCGAGCGTGATGAGCGGCATGGAAGATTGCGTCATCGCCGGCGGCACCGAAATGATGAGCTACACCACCGCATTCGCCGCCGAACAGGCAAATGCCGGGCTGCCACCGCGGCTGATGGGATCGGGCCACGAAGCGCTCGACGAAATGCACCCGCAATCGCATCAGGGCGTGTGCGGCGACGCCATCGCCACGATCGAGGGGATCAGTCGCGAGGCACTCGACGCGCTCGCGCTGGTCAGCCAGCAACGCGCCGACATGGCGATCAAGGAGGGTCGCTTCACCAGGTCGGTCGTCCCGGTTTTGAATACCGATGGCAGCGTGGCGCTCGACCATGAGGAATTCCCGCGCCCCGAAACAACCGCCGAGGGACTGGCGTTGCTCAAGCCCGCCTTCACCGGCCTCGCAGACTTCGACCTTGGCGGCGGCTTTACTTTCCGCAAGCAGGTCAATCGCCGCTACCCGGACGTCGAGATCCAGCATTTCCACCATGCCGGGAACAGCTCGGGCGTTGTCGACGGCGCCGCCGCAATCCTGCTCGCGTCGAAAGAGTATGCCGACAAGCATGGCCTGAAGCCGCGTGCGCGCGTCGTCGCTTATGCCAATATCGGCGACGATCCGACGCTGATGCTCAACGCCCCGGTCCCCGCGGCGAAAAAGGTGCTCGAAAAGGCTGGCCTCACTAAGGACGACATCGACGTCTGGGAAATCAACGAAGCCTTTGCGGTCGTCGCCGAAAAGTTCATCCGCGACCTCGATCTCGACCGCGAAAAGGTCAACATCAACGGCGGCGCGATGGCGCTCGGCCATCCGATCGGCGCGACGGGTTCAATCCTGATCGGCACTGCGCTCGACGAACTCGAACGCTCGGGCGGTCGCTACGGCCTGGTGACGATGTGCGCCGCGGGCGGCATGGCGCCTGCGATCATCATCGAACGGATTTGAGCAAGCGGTTCAGAACGGGCCGCGAATCGCGAGGGTCTTGGTCGGGCTATACAGGTTCACGAACATGGTCTTACCGTCGGGCGCAAAACAAACGCCCGCCGGTTCGGTCTGAACCCGGATCCGGCCAAAGGCATACACCTCGCCGTAAGGAGTCACCCCGCGAAGATGATTGTCGACCGTGTCTTCATACTGGTCTTCGCAGACGATCAGATGGCCGTTCGGCGCCACCGTCAGATTGTCGCCATAGCTGTATTGCGCGCGATCGGTCGATTCGAGGAACAATTGCAACCGCCCGGGATTCGACCGTTCTTGCGGCGTCCCCTCATAATGCGAGGGGCGGTAGCGCATGATCTGACCTTGTTTCGCCGGTCCGCCAGACGTGCAGGTGAAGTAGAGCTCGTTATCGCCCCAATGGATGCCTTCGCCGCGCGCAAAGCGGGCTGCGCCTTTGGTCGCGCCGCGCAGGCGCAGGTCGTCAGCGGGGCTTTCGGGATCGTCGAGGTCGATCCAGTCGGCAAAATGCCAGCTCCCCGGTTGCATCACCGGCGCCGTCCAGTTGCGGGTGTCGGCGCTGCTTTTGTCGAAAACGGCCAGCGCCTGCAATCGCCCGCCGCGGTGGAGCGAGCCCGGAACGTCGGGCAGGAAACGGTAAAACAGGCTGTCTTCGCGATCCTCGGTCATATAGACGATGCCGGTGCGCGGATCGACCGCGGCGGCCTCGCGCACGAACCGGCCCATGGCTTTCAGCGGCTCGGCCTTGACGAGCTTGCCGGCATCGGCAGGCACGTCGAAAATCCAGCCATGCGACTGGCCGACGCCATGAGCAGGGCCAGCAACACTTTCCTCACACGACAGCCAGCTGTTCCAGGGCGTCACCCCACCAGCGCAATTGCGGATCGTGCCGAGCAAGCTGAGATATTGTTTCTCAACCGCCAGCGTATTGGCATCGAGTACCAGCGTCGTCGTTCCGCCCGGAATGGCCGCACCTCCAACGCGGTCGAACGTGCCATCCGGCACCGCCGCGCCAGCGACCAAAGGCCCGCTGGCGATATGCTTCGGCCCCAGCTCGTGATTACGCACCAGCGCCAGCTTGCCGCTGCCCAGCCGGAAGCAGCCCATGCCGTCGGCACGATCGGGAACGCGGTATCCATCGTTCATCGCGTCGCCGAACTGCGAGATAATCTGATAGGAAAATCCGGGCGGCAGGTCGATCAGCCCCGCGGGGTCGCTTTGCAGCGGGCCGTAGCCGGGCGCGGTCGCCATCAGTCCACCCGCCGCGGCGCGGCTCTGCAGGGCAAGGCCCGCAAAGGCAAAGCCGGTCATGGCAAATTGGCGGCGATTGATCATGCGGTAAACCTCTCCGTTCGGATTCAATGACGCGCTAGAATCGCTTTAGGACACTTAAAAGACAACCGGGCCACAGTCGCCGCCTACAATCGAATTTGAGCAAACAGGGAGCAAGATATGTCAGGACCGTTGCGCGGAATCAAAATCATCGAATTTGCAGGGATCGGTCCCGGCCCGTTTTGCGGGATGATGCTCGCCGATCATGGCGCCGAGGTGATCCGGATCGACCGTCCGGGCGGTTTCATGGACCCGCGCGACCCGCTCAGCCGCAACCGCACCTCGATCGCGCTCGACATGAAGAACCCGGATGCGGTGCAGATCGCGCGTGATCTTTGCAAAAGCGCCGACGGGATCATCGAGGGCTATCGCCCCGGGGTGATGGAGCGCCTTGGTCTTGGTCCGGATGTGTTGCTCGCTGATAATCCGAAACTGATCTACGGGCGCATGACCGGTTGGGGCCAGTTCGGTCCCTATGCGCAGTCGGCGGGCCACGACATCAACTATATCGCGTTGTCGGGGGTGCTTCACGGCATCGGCCGCGCGGGCGAAAAGCCGGTACCGCCGGTCAATTATGTCGGCGATTTCGGCGGCGGCGGGATGATGCTGGCGTTCGGCATGGCGAGTGCACTCGTTCATGCAGCGCGCACCGGCGAGGGACAGGTGATCGATTGCGCGATGACCGATGGATCGGCGCTGCTTGCGGGCATGACCTGGGGCTTCAAAGCGATGGGCCGCCTGAAGGACGAAGCGGGCGTCAACTTGCTCGACGGCGCGGCGCATTTCTATGACAGCTATGTCTGCGCCGACGGCAAGTTCATCTCGATCGGATCGATCGAACCGCAATTCTATGCGCTGTTGCGCGAGAAAACAGGGCTGACTGACGACACCGATTTCGATGCGCAGATGGATCCTTCGAAATGGGGACCGCTCAAGGACAAACTGGCCGCGCTGTTCCTCACAAAAACCCGTGACGAATGGTGCGCGATCATGGAAATGACTGACGTCTGCTTCGCGCCGATCCTTTCGCTGGGCGAAGCGCCGCAGCATCCGCACAATGTGGCGCGTGAAACGTTCGTGACCGTCGGCGATGCAGTGCAACCTGCCCCGGCGCCGCGATACTCCGGAACGGTCAACGATACCCCGCGAGCGGCGCCTGCCGTCGGCGCTGACGGCGACGCGGTGCTACTGCGCCTCGGCTATGACCCGGGCAAGATCGCGGCGCTGCGCGACGGTGGCGCGGTGCGCTAACAAATCCTGTCATCGCGAGCGCAGCGAAGCGATCCAGAGCGGTTTACGCCATGTTGGATTGCTTCGCTGCGCTCGCCATGACGGATATTTTGGAACAATGGGCTCAGCGCGCAGTCATTACTTCCCACAATCCGCGCCCACCAAACCCGGCCACCTGCCGCCCAAGCCGTGCCGCCCAATAAGCGTCATTCCCATGCGCGCCGCGCCAGCGCATCAGCGGGATCGTCGCCCGGTTGAGGTCATATTCGCGGGTAAAGCCAATCGCGCCATGCACCTGATGCGCGATCGAGGTAACGATCCCCGCCGCGCGGTTGGCGCGCAGCTTCGCCGCACCGATCTCGAAATCCGCCGCAGCAGGTTCGAGGCCCACCGCATCAAGCCGCGCCGCCAACGCAGCCGCCGCCGCCTCGACCGCACGCACTTCGCATGCCATCACGGCGAGCGATTGCTGCACCGCCTGAAATTTGCCCAAGGGCCGCCCGAACTGCTGGCGCGTGTTCACATGCTCGATCGACAGCGCCAACGCTTGCGCCATCGCGCCCGCCATCAGACTGACGGTGGCGGCAGGTTGCAGTGCGTCGCTTGCAAGCAGCTCGGCAACCGGCAGGTCGGGAACCATGACGCCTACGATCTGTAGCACGGCATTCACGTCGCCCCAGTCACCGCCAAAGCCGCCCTCGTCTTCCGGCGCCAGCAGCAGCGCAAAACCGGCGTTCTCAATGGGCGCCATCCCCGCCGTCGCCGCCTCGGCAAACACCGCGCGCGCGGTATCACACAGCATCTCGCGCGCCGCGCTCATCGCAGGCCCAGTCCGCGCGCGATGATCCCGCGGATCACTTCGCGCGTCCCGCCGCGCAGCGAAAAGCTGGGCGAGGCAATCAGCAGCGCGCGAAGCAGGCGCGCCAGATCGTCCGCGTCCTCCCAGCCGCAGTCCACGATCGCCTGCACCCGGCGCGGCATGTCCTGCTCGAACGCATTGCCCAATTCCTTGACCACCGAAGCCTCGACCATCGGATCCTCGCCCGCCGCCAGTTTCGCCGCAGTCGACATCGACAGTTGGCGCAGCGTCCACATTTCGGCCGCCAGTTCGCCGATCAGCGCCGCGACCGCCGGATCGGGATCGGCTCCCGCCGCGTCGATCAGCGCCACGAACAGCGCGTGGCTCGACAGATAGCGCTCCGGCCCCGATCGTTCGAGGCCGAGTTCCGCTGTGACCTGCTGCCACCCCTGCCCGCGTGTCCCGACCAGTGCGCCGTGCGGGACGAGCACATCGTCGAAAAACACCTCGTTGAAATCATGGTGCCCCGCCATGTCGATGATCGGGCGGATCGTGATCCCCGGCGTGTCGAGATCGATCAGCAACTGGCTCAATCCGGCGTTGCGCTCGCTGCCCTCTTCGCTGCGGACGAGCGCCAGCATGATGTGCGAAAAATGCGCGCCGGTGGTCCAGATTTTCTGGCCGTTGATGCGCCAGCCGTCGGCGGTTTCGCGCGCCGTCGTGCGCACTGCCGCCAGATCCGACCCGGCGCCGGGTTCGGAGAGGCCGATGCAGGCGTAAAGCTCGCCACGCGCGATGCCCGGCAGGTAGCGCTGGCGCTGTTCCTCGCTGCCGTAGCGCAGGATGAGCGGGCCGGTCTGACGGTCGGCAATCCAGTGCGCGCCGACCGGCGCTCCGGCCGCGAGCAATTCCTCGATTACCACATAACGTTCGAGCGGATGCCGGTCGCCGCCGCCATACCGCGCCGGGAGTGTCATCCCGATATAGCCCGCTGCCCCAAGCGCCCGGCTGAAATCGGGATCGAAACTCGCCCAGCAATTCGCCCGGGCGACCACGTCGCCCTGCGGCTGGTTCGCCGCAAGCCAAGCCCGCAACTCGGCGCGCAGTGCGGCAATGTCGCCGGGTGGATCGAAGGGATAGAGCGCAAAGCCTTGCATGTCCCGACAGCCATGCAATAGCTTTTGCAGAGCAGCAAAGGATTATTGGCGATGGGTGAGTTTCTGAGTGTCGAACGGCGGGGCAAGATTGCGATCCTGACCATGATCAAGCCCGAAAGCATGAATGCGATCGGCACCCACGAAGATTGCCAGGATATCATCGACACGCTGCGCACCCTCGGCGACGACCGCGGCGTCAGCGCGATCATCCTTACCGGCAGCGGCAAGGCGTTCAGCGCCGGTGGCAACCTGAAAGGCATGCAGGGTCGCACCGGCATCGGCGTCCTCGACCAGCCCGACTCCACCCGCGCCAATTATCGCAAAGGCGTGCAGGCCGTGATCCGCGCGCTCATGGACTGCGAAGTGCCGATGATCGCTGCGGTCAATGGCCACGCCATCGGCCTCGGCTGCGATCTCGCCTGCACCTGCGACATCCGCATCGCCGCCGAAAGCGCCAAATTCGCGTGCAGTTTCATCAAGGTCGGGATCGTTCCCGGCGACGGCGGCGCCTGGCTGCTGCAAAAGGTGCTTGGCTATCCCCGCGCCGCCGAACTTTTCCTCACCGGCGACCGCTTTGACGCGCAACTGGCAAAGGAATATGGTCTGGTCACGGACGTCGTCCCCGACGCGGAACTGCTCGACCGCGCGGTTGCGATTGCCGAACGGATCGTGTGCAATCCGCCGCGCGCGCTGCGCCTGACCAAGCGGCTGCTGCGCGAGGCGCAGCATAGCCGGATGAGCGACATATTGGAGCTCAGCGCCGCCTATCAGGCGATCGTGCACGAGACGGCCGATAACCGGGAGGCGATCAATGCCTTCGTCGAAAAACGCCCGCCAGTGTTTACAGGAGAATGACCATGATTGCCGAGCGCGTCCTGCCCCTGACCGGCGTTCACAATTTTCGCGATTATGGCGGCTATGCGGTCGAGGGCGGTGGGCGGCTGCGCAGCGGCATGTTGTGGCGATCGGCGCATCATCAGGATGCGAATGACGATGATCTGGCGGCGATCGACAAGCTGGGGATCGAGACGATCATTGACCTGCGCGGCGACGACGAGCGCGCCCTGCATCCGTGTCGGCGCCCCGAAGGCTTTTCGGCGCGCGTTTTATATGCCGAGGGCAATACAGCGGGTCTCGCCCCCCATCTGCAAGCGGCGGGCGGCACGATCGACAATGACACGGCGCGGTCGCGAATGATCGATGTCTATGCCGGGATGCCCTATCGTCCGGTGCTGGTGAACACCTTGCGCCTCTACTTGGCGGCGCTCGCCGAATATGACGCGCCCAGCCTGGTTCATTGTGTCGCCGGCAAGGATCGCACCGGCTTTGCCGTCGCCGTCGTCCACCGGCTGCTTGGCGTGCATGAGGATGACCTGATGCACGATTATCTGCTGACCAACAGCGCGGGCAAGATCGAGGAGCGCATTGCGCAGGGCGGCGACCATATCCGCGCCCGCTATAATTCCGAGATCCACGATGATGCGATCCGCACCCTGATGTCGGTGAACCCGATCTTCCTCGACGCCGCGCTGGCGACGGTGCGCCGCGACCATGGCGATGTGGCGACCTATGCCGAGGCGGTGCTGAACTTCACCCCCGGAATGCGCGACGCTATCGTGGATAAGCTGGTGGTGTATTAGAATCCGTCATTGCGAGGAGCCGAAGGCGACGCGGCAATCCAGAGCAGGCGTAAACCGCCCTAGATTGCTTCGCTCCGCTCGCAATGACAAGCGCCTTACTCCCCCTTCACCAGCACCCCGCCCTTGACCACCGCATCGACGCTTTCCAGCTGTCGCACGTCGGTTAGCGGATCGCCATCGACCGCCACCAGATCAGCGTAACGCCCGATCGCAATCGCCCCGACATCCTTCTCGCGCCCCAGCGCCTCGGCGGCGTTCTTTGTCGCGGCCTGAATGGCCTGCAGCGGCGTCATCCCATATTCGACCATGACACGGAACTGGCCGCCGACCAGCCCGTGCGGCATCACGCCCGCATCCGATGCGAAGACCATCCGTACCCCGGCGCGGTGCGCCTTGCGGAAATTGTCGCGCTGGATCTGGGCGATCTCGCGGTCCTTGCGCAGATTATCCTCGAGCACGCCGTTTTTCGCGCCCTCGGCTTGGGTATATTCGGTGTTGAAGATGTCCATTGCGAACCACACCGGCTGCTTGCGCGCCACCGCCATGCGGATGCCTTCGTCATCGACCAGGCTGGCGTGCTCGATCGTGTCGATCCCGGCGGCAATCGCGGCACGGATGCCCGCCCCGCCATGCGCGTGCGCCGCAACGCGCAGCCCCCATTGATGCGCCTCGTCGGCAATCGCGCGCAGCTCATTCTCGGGAACTTGTAGCTGGCCGGGCTCGGTGTTGCGCGAGAAGACCCCGCCGGTCGCGCACACCTTGATCACCTCGGCACCATATTTGCGCTGGCGGCGGACCTGATAGCGCAATTCTTCGGGGTTATCGCCGATGCCCTCTTCCTTGCCGTCTTTTTTCTCAAGGCTGGGCGGCAAAAACGTGCTGTCGCAATGGCCACCGGTGGCGCCGAGCGCATAGCCCGCGGGAACGATGCGCGGCCCCACCGCATAGCCCGCGTCGATCGCCTGTTTCAGCCCGATGTCGTTGCGTTCGCCCGATCCGACGTTGCGGACCGTGGTGAACCCGGCATCGAGCATATCGCGCGCGTTCTTGACCGCGGTCATGCCCCAGAAACTGTCGGTAAACTCCAGCCCGCGATAGCCGCCGATGTCGGCGGGACCGTCGAGGTGGACGTGCATGTCGATCAGCCCGGGGACCAGCGTCTTGTCACCTAGGTTGATATGCTTGACGTCGCTGCCCCATTTAATGACGCGCGCATCGGCAATATTGGTGATGCGACCATCGGGTCCGACAAAGATCGCGGGATATTCGACCGTCTTTCCGGTCAGCACGTCAACATAGCGCGCTGCGGTGATGACGGTCTGCCCCGCGGGTGCCTGCGCCGCCGCTGAGGCAGCGAAAAGCGCCGCCGAGCCAAAACCGATTCCCCGCAGAAAACTGCCGAACTTCACTCGCGATTGCATGTCTGACCCGCCCTGTTGTTGGTGCCCGCAAACTAGATGGCAAAGCGGGACTTAATAGGACAGCGGAAAATTGCGGCGAGGCAGATTTGTTCCTCCCTGTCGCGTAGCGATGGGGAGGTGGCAGCGGCGTAGCCGCTGACGGAGGGGCTATGACGCGACGTCGCTGCCCCTCCACCCCTTGCTTCGCAAGCGGTCCCCCTCCCCATCGCTGCGCGACAGGGAGGATCAGGCTTTGATCTTGTGCTGCGCCAGATAGTCGTAGTCGGGTCGGCAGGCGTCGGCGACGCTTTGGGCCTCCGACGTCAGGTCGGGTTGCGGCTTGTCGGGCGCACCAAAGCCGGTGCTCGATGCCACCGCATCGTACCAATGCGAACCCCACACACCGTCAGTCGGGCGCAATCCGGCCTCCCAATCCAGCATCGCCGGATCCCATTCAATCCCAAGCGCCGCGCACAATTTTTGCAACATCGATGCCGGATCACGCAGGATGTCGGCGCTGTCGATCACCGGCGGCGTATGGCCCAGCCGATCGGCCTCGCGGTCGAAAAATTCGACCTGCTTGTCGGTCCCCAGATGGTCGGGCCGCACCGCGACGCGCTTGGCCGCATAGCTCGCAACGACGCGCGCCGGGTCGCGGATCAGGAAGGCGTGGCGCAAGCCCGGCAGGTCGTCGTGCGCGATCGGGCCGACCATATGGTGGGCCATATGCTTCTGGTACCAGATCGGCGTCGCGGCAGGGTTCAGCCCGATCATGCTGCGCGCAACGCCATGCCAGTCGCAGTCCATCGACGCCATGACCTCGTCCGCCATCGGCTGTGGATCGCCGGTTGCTTTCAGATACGCGCCATAGAAGGGCTCGTCCGTGACGAAGCTATCGGCACGACTGCCAAAGCTGCGCATCATCGCGGTCGACAGATTGCGCGGCCCCGACCACATCGCGATACGGGTGCAATCGGTCACGGGCGGTCGCGCCCCGCAATGTCACGCTCGATCAACGCCTTGTACAGCCCCTGCAACTGTTCGACCATCGGCCCGCGACCGTCGGTCAGCTTGCGCCCGTCGATCGTGTGCGCCGGGACGACACCGGCAAAAGTGCCGGTCACGAACGCCTCGTCCGCACCATGAACCTCGGTCAGCGAGAAATTCTTCTCGAACACCGGAATATCATTCTCGCGGCAGATGCGGATGACATTGCTGCGCGTGATCCCCGCCAGGCAATAATCACCGCTCGACGTCCATACCTCGCCCTTGCGAACAATGAAGAAATGGGTCGAATTGCACGTCGCGACAAAACCGTGCGGGTCGAGCATCAGCGCCTCGTCGGCGCCCGCCTGCGCCGCCTGGATGCACGCGGTGATGCAGTTGAGCTTTGAATGCGAGTTGAGCTTGGGATCCTGCACCGCGGGGTCGCCGCGGCGCACGTGCACGGTGAACAGCGACAGCCCCTTTTCGACCGTTGCGGGCAGCGGATCCTTATGCTCGGCGATGATCACGATCGTGGCGGACGAAATGACGACGCGCGGATCCTGATAGGGGGTCGAGCGGATGCCGCGGGTCACCATCAGCCGGATGTGACAGGCGTCCATGCCATTGCCGTCGATCGTGTCGTAGAGCCGCTGGGTGAGAGCCGCGCGGTCGATGCCGATATCCATCGCGATCGCCTTGGCGCCTTCCCACAAGCGGTCGAGATGCTGGTCGAGAAACGCCATGCGCCCGTTGTGAACGCGAATCCCCTCCCACACCCCGTCGCCGAGCATGAAGCCGCTGTCGAACACCGACACGCTGGCCTGTGCACGCGGCACTAGCGTGCCGTTGACGTTGATCAGGATCGCGTCGTTGCGCGGATCGGGAACGAAATCGTGGGTGCCTTGTGCCATGCCCCATTCGTAGCCGTTGGGACGCGGCTGTCGAGAGCGAAGCTGCGGCTAAATTGTCTTGCGGCCAAAGCTTGCCGGGCGCGGCGAAAATGGGGCTGGCGCGTCGTCAACGGGATCAACCGAAACATCGCCCACGACACCGGCTTCACGCTTGCGCATATAGTTGGCAAACGCGGCATCGGGATCGAATTCCGGTTCGACCACCACCTCGCCGGGTTTGAGTTTCGCTTCGACGCTGACGCCCGGGACGCGATCGACGCCGGTCGTGGCGCGCAGCAATTTGATGATCAGCGGCAGTGCGAACAACAGGCCGACGACCGACAAGCCGATCACCGTCGGTCCCAGTCCGATCCCCGCCACGCCCTCGGCGGTCCCGCCGCCGACGCCCACGAAATGGTACAGCAGCCAGCCGATCCAGACGAGTGGAATGAGCCCGGCGATGACACCAAGCACTTTGCCGAGGGATTTATTCATGCCGACGCTCCAGAAAATCCGGAGCCTTTGTAGCGGCGAGAGTTTACTATTCCGTTATTGCGTCGGGTTCGGCGCTCCGCGCGGGCCGACCCACCACGCGGCGGCCAGCGCAAAGGCGGTGCCGAGCAATGTGCCGCCAATGATGTCGCTCGCCCAATGCACGCCGAGCAAGATGCGCGAGAAGGCGTTGAGGATGATAACCGACCCCGCAAGGGCGCAAGCCGCGGCACGCCAACGCCGCGGCGCCAGCCATGCGAGGAGGAGATAGACCACCGCGGCGCTCGTCGCATGGCCGCTGGGATAGGCAAAGCTCGTCTGGTGGTCGAGATGCGGCACCAGATCGGGGCGCGGGCGCCCGAAGGAGATTTTCAGCACGCTCGAGGCGAAATTTGCCAGCAATGACGCGCCGCCCAACGCCACCGCGCAGCGCGGCCCGCACCAATGCCAGACCAGCGCGCAAAGCAGGATGACGATGCCCCAGCGCGGCAAACCACCGCCGATCCAGCTGACGCCCTGCATAAACAAGATCCACCAGCGCGGCGCGGTGTCCACGGTCATCACCAGCGCGGCACTGATTTGTCGGTCGAGGCCATCGACCATGCCCGCCATCGCGACGGCGCTGACCAGCACGAACAGCAGCAGCGTGGCGATCAGGGCGTTGCGGATGATGGCGGTGCGGTTGGGAGTAGCTTTCACGCCACCGTCTATGGCCAAAGCCCGCCCGCAGCGCAACAAACCGCCGTCAGCGATTGACGCGCGCGTGCGCCCCGCGCCAGATTTCAACCTGCGCGGCAAAGCGCCGAAGCTGCTCGCTCCCGCCTTCGACGTCGTTGTCGATCACACGCGCCTCGCCGCTCGTCGATCCCGACCGATAGTGCAAATAGAGGCCGTGCCGGGTTCTGGCACCGAACTTGGCGGCGCTGGAACCGGTGCCGAGGAACGCCAGCACTGCGGTGTCGGGCAGGCGATCGGCGCGATCAAAGATCGCGGTATCGATGTGCGCGACGGGCAACTGGTCGGGCATCGCGCCAAAGCTCGGGTGAAAATGCAGTTGGCCGCCTTCGATCTTGATCGCGACCGCGCAGGTAAACGCACGCTTTGCATAGCGCCCGACGTAGAAGAGACTGACCGCACCCGCCCCTAGCAGCAGGGGTATTTTAAGGAGAAGAAATGGATCGGGACGCGGTGCCGGCATCGGCAGGACCAGTCCGCCCGGAAGCACTTGCGTTGTCCGCGCGCGATCATTCTTCTCGTCCAGCATCACGAACGCCAGCGAAAAGACCGCAATCGTCATGATCGCAAAGACCAGCGCCTTGAACGCGCTTCCGGCACGCGAAAAATGGAGGATATTGGGGTTCATCGCGCGGGCCGTTGCAGCATCATATGCAGCTATTGTGGGGGGCTGCATCGGACGGCGCAACCACGGGTGTAGCACCGGTCCATCAGGACCGAGTTGGAATGAACCTCGCATGCTCTCTCCCCTCGTCATTGCGAGCGCAGCGAAGCAATCCAGAGTTGCGTAAACCGCTCTGGATTGCTTCTCCCGACTTTCGCCGGGGTCGCAATGACGGGACAAGAGTGCGGCGAATGCAAGCCGTCAGATGTGCAGCGGCCGCCCGAACGCCGCCAGCACGCCCTCGTGCATCGTTTCGCTCAGCGTCGGATGCGGGAAGACGGTGCCGATGAAATCATCCTCGACCAGCTCGCCGGTCTTGCCGATCGTATAGCCCTGGATCAGTTCGGTGACCTCCGCACCGATCATGTGCGCGCCGAGCAATTCGCCGGTTTTGGCGTCGAATACGGTCTTGGTGAAGCCTTCGGATTCGCCCAGCGCAATCGCCTTGCCGTTGCCGATGAAGGGGAAGGTGCCGGACTTGACCTCGTAACCCAGTTCCTTGGCCTTCGCCTCGGTCAGGCCGACGCTGGCGATCTGCGGGCGGCAATAGGTACAGCCGGGGATGTTGCGCGGGTCCATCGCGTGCGGGTGATTGCCCGCAATCGCCTCGACCGAAATCACCGATTCGTGCATCGCCTTGTGCGCGAGCCAGGGCGGCGCGGTGACGTCGCCGATCGCCCACAGGCCGGGGACGTTGGTGCGGCACATCGCATCGGTGTCGATATGGCCCTTGGTCGTCTTCACGCCGAGCGCTTCGAGTCCGATATTCTCGGTGTTCGGGACGATGCCGATCGCGACGATCGCGTGGCTGAATTCGGCGGATTCGGTCTTGCCGTCCTTGGTCTTGATTTTGGCGGTGACGCCATTGGCGGTCGCCTTCAGCTCCTCGACCCCGGCGCCGGTGAAGATCGTCATGCCCTGCTTCTTGAGCGCCTTTTCGAGGAAGGCCGACACGTCCGCATCTTCTACGGGGACGACGCGGTCGAGCATTTCAACGACGGTCACCTCGGCGCCCATGTCGCTGTAGAAGCTCGCAAATTCGATCCCGATCGCGCCCGATCCGATGACGAGCAATTTCTTGGGCATCTCGGGCGGGACGAGCGCGTGGCGATAGGTCCAGATGCGCTTGCCGTCGGCGGGCGCGAACGGCAGGTCGCGGGCGCGCGCGCCGGTCGCGACGATGATGTTTTTCGCGGCGAGGGTCTCGGTCCCCTTTTCGCCCTTCACTTCCAGCTTGCCCGGCGCGGTCAGCTTGCCCTCGCCCATATGGACGGTGATCTTGTGCTTCTTCATCAGGAAGGCGACGCCCTGACTGAGCTGTTTCGCGACCCCGCGGCTGCGTTTTACCACCGCGTCGATGTCGGCGCTGATCTGCTGCGCGATCAGGCCATAATCGCCCGCGTGCTGCATATAATGATAGATTTCGGCCGACCGCAGCAGCGCCTTGGTCGGGATGCAGCCCCAGTTGAGGCAGATGCCGCCCAGATTCTCGCGCTCGACGATTGCCGTCTTAAGGCCCAATTGCGCCGCGCGGATCGCCGCGACGTAGCCACCGGGGCCGGAGCCGAGGACGATGAGGTCGTAGTTGGTGTCAGCCAAGGTCTGCTCCATTATCAATCCCCTTTCCCCTTGAGGGAGAGGGAGGGGCCCATTGCGCAGCAATGGGAGGGTGAGGGTCCGACAGCGCGGCGAGGATCGCCGCCAGCACACCCGACAAATTATCTGTCACGTCATTGTTCCAAACCCGCAAAACGCGATAGCCCTTACTGGTCAGAAAGGCGTCGCGTGGTCTGGCGGTCTCTGACTCTGCGTGCTGCGATCCGTCGACCTCGACGATCAAGCGTTGTTCCTGGCAAACAAAATCAGCAATGAATGGGCCGATCGGCTGTTGCTTGCGAAATTTAAAGCCGCCCAAGCGACGATCGCGTAGGGCGCCCCATAGCTTCTTCTCGGGTTGGGTGAGCGCGCGCCGTAGGGCCTTGGCGCGTTCCAGTGTCTGCTGTGAATAGCCCGCCGTCACTCCCTCACCCTCCCACGCGCTGGCGCGCGCGGGCCCCTCCCTCTCCCTTGAAGGGAGAGGGGTTGGTCACGCCACCAGCCCCAGCGGGTTCTCCACCAATTCCTTGAACGTCTTCATCAGCAGCGCACCATCCGCGCCGTCGATCGCGCGGTGGTCGAAGCTGCCGGTCGCCGACATCACGGTCGCGATCGCGAGCGCGTCGTCAACGACATAGGGCCGCTTTTCGCCCGCGCCGATCGCTATGATCATCGCCTGCGGCGGGTTGATCACCGCGGTGAATTGCTTGATCCCCATCATGCCCATGTTCGAGATGCTGGCGGTGCCGCCCTGATATTCGCTGGGCTGGAGCTTGCCTTCCTTGGCCTTGGCGGCGAGTTCGGCCATTTCGGTCGAGATTTTCGACATCGATTTGCCGCCCGCGTCGACGATGATCGGGGTAATCAGCCCGCCCGGGATGCTGACCGCGACCGAGATGTCGGCGCGGCTGTACTGGCGCATCACATCGCCGCCGAAGCTGACGTTGCACGCGGGCACGCGTTCGAGCGCGACCGCGAGCGCCTTGATCAGCATGTCGTTGACGCTGAGCTTGACGCCGCGGCTTTCGAGGCTGGCGTTGAGCTCGCCGCGCAGCTTGAGCAGCGCGTCGAGGCGGATGTCGACGGTCAGGTAGATGTGCGGCGCTTCCTGCATCGACTGGGTCAGGCGGCGCGCGATCGTCTTGCGCATGCCGCTGAGCTTGGTGTCTTCGTGGGGGATGCCGAAGTCGGGGATCGGGCCTGCGGGCGACGCCGCTGCCGAGACCGCCGGAGTCGGCGCCGTGCCGACCGCGGCCCCCGCCTGCGCGGGGGCGACGGATGTAGCGGCGCCATCGAGGTCATCCTTGACGATGCGGCCGCCGGGGCCGGTGCCGGTGATCGTCGCCAGGTCGATGCCGCGCTCGGCGGCGAGGCGCTTGGCGAGCGGGCTGGCCTTGATGCGGTCGCCTTTTCCCGTCGTCCCAGCGGAAGCTGGGACCGCTGGGGTGGGTGCGCTGCCGGGAGCGGCCCCAGCTTCCGCTGGGGCGACGTCTTTGGCTGGCGCGGGCGCTTCGGCCTTCGGCTCAGCCGCGGCAGGTGAAGGCGCCGGAGCCGCCTTCGCGCTTCCCGCATCCTCGCCCTCACCCGTAATCACCGCGATCACGGTGCCGACCTTCACCCCATCGGTGCCCTCGGCGACCAGAATCTGGCTCACCACGCCCTCGTCGATCGCTTCGAATTCCATCGTCGCCTTGTCGGTCTCGATCTCGGCCAGCAGGTCGCCCGATTTGACGGTGTCGCCTTCCTTGACCAGCCATTTGGCCAGCGTGCCTTCCTCCATCGTCGGCGAGAGGGCGGGCATTTTCAGTTCGATTGGCATGGTGAGGCATGTTCCCTGTCAGTCTTGCAGGCATTGCCTGCCGCTACGGCTTGTTCCTCGCCTTAAGCATTGCGGCGGTCAAGGTCCAGCGGGGCAAACTTGCCTTTCATACGAATGTGACGCACTCTCCACGCACAAAAAGCATAGGGGGTCGGGGCGATGCGGACATATCTGGTGGTGATCGACGACAGCCCCGAGGCGTCGCTGGCGCTGCGCTTTGCGGCGCGGCGCGCGGCGCGGACGGGCGGCGGGGTGGCGGTGCTGGCGATCGTGACGCCGCAGGACTTTGTCGCCTTTGGCGCCGTGCAGGCGACGATCGAGGCCGAAGCGCGCGAACATGCCGTGGAACTGGTCGCCGCCGCCGCCGATGCGGTGGTGCAGGAAGCGGGGGTAACGCCGCAGATCATGGTGAAATCGGGCAAGCCCGCAGATGTCGTGCGTGAGGTGATCAACGCCAGCGACGAGATTGCGGCGCTGGTGCTGGCGACCGCGGCGAACGGCGCGCCGGGGCCGCTGGTCGCGCATTTCACCGGACAGGACGCTGGAACTTTGCCCTGCCCGGTGATGATCGTGCCAGGCGGGATCGACCTCGCCCGGCTCGATGCGCTGAGTTAGACGGTAATCGTGCGCGGCAGCGTCGCCGCGCCCTTCGCTTCGTAAATCGCGAAGACCAGCACGCCGATCGCCTGGACGATGATGACCGCGATGCCGATCGCGGTCATCTGGCCCGCAAACATCGCCAGCACAGCAAAGCTCGCGATCACCCAGCCGAGGTTGCCGACCGCGATCAGGTTGGCCAGCCCCTTGTTCGGCTCCTTCTGGTTGGCGACGAACAGCATCAGCAGCGCCGACGGCAGCCCGATCCAGCCTGCGACGGTCACCACATCGGAGGGGAGGCCGAGCAGGGTGGCGACCGTCGCAGTTGCAAAGACGCAAAACACGAACAATCCAGTGCAGGTGATGGCGTCGATGATCAGCGTGTTCTTGAGGGTGAAGAGGGACATTGGGGTTCTCCTGTTTGGATGACCCGCTCGATCTGCCGCCGAAAATGCAGTCCGTCGATTACGCGCGAGGTAATGGAAAAGCCGAAAGCCGGGGTATAGCTCTGACGGCAAAGGAGACGATCATGCAACCCGCACCGCTCGGCACCCAACTTCGCGAATGGCGCAGCCGCCGCCGGATGAGCCAGATGGACCTGGCGCTCGACACCGACATCTCGACCCGGCATCTGAGCTTTATCGAAACGGGGCGGTCGAAACCCAGCGCGCAGATGTTGCAGCGCATCGCCGACTGCCTGGAAGTCCCGCACCGGGCGCGCAACGCGCTGCTGCTCGCCGCCGGCTACGCCCCCGATTATCAGGAACGCCCGCTCGACAGCCCCGAAATGGCGGGGGTCCGCGCGATCGTCGAGCATGTGCTGAAAGGGCATGAACCCTATCCCGCGCTCGCGGTCGACCGGCACTGGAACATGATCGCCGCGAACGAGGCGATTGCGATCCTGATCGCACAGGTTTCCCCTGCTCTGCTGGCACCGCCGGTCAATGTGCTGCGCATCGCACTGCATCCCGAAGGGCTGGCGCCGCAGATCGTCAACTATGGCGAATGGCGCGCGCATATATTGGAGCGGATGGACGTGCAGATTGCGGCGAGCGCCGATGCGGGGCTGATCGCATTGCGCGACGAGCTGGCGGGCTATGCGGTGCGAAGCGACGACCACAGCGCCGAGCATCGCGACGGCCACGCGAGCAGCATCGCGGTGCCGCTGACCCTCAATACCGATGCGGGGCGGATTTCGTTCGTTTCGACGGTGACGATTTTCGGAACCCCGGTGGACATCACGCTGTCCGAACTGGCGATCGAGGCGTTTTTTCCGGCGGATGCCGAGAGTGCGGCGTTGTTGCAGAAATTGGCGGGAAAGTGATCTCCCCTCCCTGCAAGGGAGGGGCTGGGGGGTGGGTCAGCAACGGCGGTGCGGCTCGCTTCGCTCGCACCCACCCCTAACCCCTCCCTTGCAGGGAGGGGAATTTAGCGCCGCCGCCCCTTGTGCTTGATATTCGCCGGTCGCCCACGCTGGCCGACGACATGCTTGCCCGCCTTGTCTTTCACGCCGTCACGCCGCGGCGGACGATTGCGGTAGCCGCCCTCGGGTGCATCGGGCAGTTCGAAGCGTAGTGCGCCGCTGATCGGATTGGCGTCGACTAGGCGCAGGTCGAGCCGCTCGCCGGTGGTGAAACTGACCCGCCCATGTTCGCTATCAAGCGTCCGGGCCTTTTCATCGTAGAAAAAGCGTTCGTTCCCAAGCGTTGAAACCGGCACCAGCCCATCGCCGCCGAGCCCGTCGACCGTCGCGAAAAATCCGAACGGTTGCACCCCGGTGATCCGCGCCTGGACGATCTCGCCCGTCTTGCTCGACAGATAAGCCGCAACATAACGATCGACCGTCTCGCGCTCCGCCTCCATCGCACGGCGTTCCAAGGCGCTGATCGCCTCGCCGATGCGCGACAGTCCCTTGGCGTCGGCTTCACCCAACCCGGTCCGTTCAGGCAGCCCTTTGGGCTTGCCGGGAACTTCGAGTTTATAGCTGTCGACCAGCGCGCGGTGGACGATGAGGTCGGCGTAGCGGCGGATCGGCGAGGTGAAATGCGCGTAGCTGCCGAGCGCGAGGCCGAAATGGCCGGCGTTCGCGGGACCATAATAGGCCTGCGTCTGGCTGCGCAGGATCGCCTGCATAATCTCGGGCAGCCGGTCGTCTTCGGAAAAGCCATCGATCAACCGATTGAAGACCGCGGGCGTAATCACCTGCCCCAGCGCGAAACTTTGTTCGAAGGTTTCGAGATAATCCTTCAGGCTGACGAGCTTTTCGCGGCTCGGCGGTTCGTGGATGCGATACATCACCGGCGATTTCTTCGCCTCAAGTGCCTTGGCCGCCGCGACGTTCGCCGCGATCATATAATCCTCGATCAGCCGCATCGAATCGAGCCGGTCGCGCACGCGAATTTCGGCGATCCCGCCTGCCTCGTCGAGGATCACCTGCCGTTCGGGCAAGTCGAGGTCGAGCGGTGCGCGCGCAGCGCGTGCTTTCGACAGCAGCCCCCAGCAGGCCCACAAATTCTTGAGCGTTGGGAGCACATCGGCGTCCCAATCCTCGCGCGGCGCATCGGTGTCATAGGCCGCCTGCGCATGCTCATAAGCGATGTTCGCGCGCAGCCGCACCAGCGCGCGCATAAACCGCCATGACGTCACCTTGCCCTGCTTGTCGATGACCAGATGGCACGCCAGCGCGGCGCGGTCCTGCCCGGCTTTCAGCGAGCAGACGCCCGCCGACAGCGTTTCGGGCAGCATCGGCACGACCTGGTCGGGAAAATAGACGCTGTTGCCGCGCCGCCGCGCCTCGCGGTCGAGTGCGCCGTCGGGGCGGACATAATAGCTGACATCGGCAATCGCGACGATCGCGCGGAAGCCGCCCTTGTTGGGGCCGTCAATGTCGGGCTCGGCCCACACGGCATCGTCATGGTCGCGCGCGTCGATCGGGTCGATCGCGACAATCGGCAGGTCGCGCAGATCCTCGCGGCCGTCGGGGGTGAGCGGCAGCTTGGCCGCAATCTCTGCTTCGGCGAGCGTTTCAGCGCCGAACACATGTGGGATTTCGTGCCGCGCGATCGCGATCATGCTCAGCGACTTGGGCGCGAACGGGTCGCCCAGACGTTCGACGACCTTCGCCTTGATCGCCGGACCGCGCCCGGTCAGCTCGGCGCGCACGAGGTCGCCGACATTGGCATCGCCTTTATCAGCGACCGCAAAATCATAGCGCGCGCGCTTGTCGGCGGGGCGCAGCCACAGGATTGGCTTGCCGCCCGGCCCCATATCTTCGACCAGCACGCCGATCACCGTCTCGCCGCCCGCCTGCAAACGCTTCATCGGGTGAGCGACATGGCCCCCGCCGCGCTCCTCGGTGCGCGCGAGGATGCGGTCGCCCATGCCCAGCGCGCCTTTCCGGCCTTGCTCCATCACCCGAAGGCGCGGCGCCGGTCCTGCCCCTTCCCAATGTTCCGGCACCGCCCAGACCGTGCTGCCATCGATCGCCGCGACGCGCAGCACGGTCACCCGCGGCAACCCGCCATGCTTGTGAAACGCGCGTCCGGGTGCCAGATCGACCAGCCCCTCGTCGGTCATGTCCTTGAGCAGCGCCTTCAGCGCGATCTTGTCATTGCCATGGAGCGCAAAATACTTGGCGATCTCGCGCTTGCCGACGGCCTCCTTGCTCTCTTCGATAAAGCGCAGGATCTGATCCGGGCTGGGCAGACCAGCGGGCTGTTGCCGTTTCGCCAATTAATAGGTCCGCCCGATCAGCACGCGCTCAACCGCGGCGTCTCCGGTGAAGAAGCAGGCACCGTCGGCGGGTGCGGCGTCGAGCGGGGTATTGCGCATCGTCAGCTTGAGCGCTTTCAGCTGCTCGACAATCTTGTCCAGCGCCGCACCGGACGGCCGCGCCCATTGCACTTCGACCCAGCCGACAAATTTCTCGTCGCCTTTGAAATGCGCAGCAAGGTCGGTGACGTCGCGGCGGATATTGGCGTCGAGGCGCTGCTTTGCCTCGGCATGCAGGCTCGTCTGGATATCCTCCAGCGTTGCGACCGCTTCGGCGACAAAATCGCCCTTCGCGATGAAAGCTGAATTGAGCTTGCCGTCATCCTTGTACAGCCGATCACGGCGGATCACCGCGACATTGCCGCCGGCGACATCGCGCGGACCGATTTCGAGGATGATTGGTGCGCCCTTCTTGACCCAGCCCCAGCGCTTGGTCTGCGCCTTGTTCGCCCCGGTGTCGAGATGGACGCGCAGCGGCTCGCGGAAAACGTCGAGCGCTTTGAGTTCGGTTTCGATGCCGCGGCAATAATCGAGGATCGCCTGATCCTCTTCATTGTCGCGCAGCATCGGCACGATGACGATCTGGTGCGGCGCGATGCGCGGCGGACAGCGCAGGCCGTCGTCGTCGCCATGCGTCATGATAACGCCGCCGATCATGCGGGTCGACGTGCCCCAGCTGGTGGTATGACACAGGCTGTGGCCGCCATCCTTGTCCTGGTAGCGAATGCCCGCCGCCTCGGCGAATCCGGTGCCCAGATAATGCGAGGTGCCGGCCTGCAACGCCTTGCCGTCCTGCATCATTGCCTCGATCGAATAGGTCGCGACCGCGCCCGGAAAACGCTCATTCTCGGGCTTTTCGCCCGCGACAACCGGCATCGCCAGCACATCCTCGGCAAAGGCGCGGTACATTTCGAGCGCGCGTAGCGTCTCCGCCATCGCATCGGCCTTGTCGGCGTGCGCGGTATGGCCCTCCTGCCAAAGGAATTCGCTGGTGCGCAGGAACATGCGGGTGCGCATTTCCCAGCGCACGACATTGGCCCACTGGTTGACCTTGAGCGGCAGGTCGCGCCAGCTTTGCACCCAGCGGCTCATCGCGGCGCCGATCACCGTTTCCGATGTCGGGCGGACGATCAGCGGTTCTTCGAGTTTCGCGTCGGGATCAGGGATCAGCTTGCCCTTGCCGTCCTGGATCAGGCGGTGGTGGGTGACGACCGCCATTTCCTTGGCAAAACCATCGACATGGTCGGCTTCCTTCTCAAAGAAGCTCAAGGGAATGAACAGCGGGAAATAGCAATTCTGGACCCCGGCATCCTTGATCGCGGCGTCCATCACCGTCTGGATTCGTTCCCAGATCCCATAACCCCACGGCTTGATCACCATACAGCCGCGGACGCCCGATTCCTCGGCAAGATCGGCTTCGGCAATGACGTCCTGATACCACGCCGCGAAGTCGGCCTGCCGGGTTACGCTGAGCGCATGTTTGACCATATTATCCGATTTCTGTCGCTGCGGGCGGGAGAGCGCCCGTCATTTTACTTCTTTGCGAGTTCCGCCTTGAGCGCGGCCACCTCGGCCTTGAGCGCGGCGATTTCGGCGTCCTTCGCCTTGGCGCCGCCGACGCCCGGGATCAGAGCGCCTGCTGCCTGCTGGAACATCTCCATATTGCGGCGCGTCAGTTCGGCGAGCGGGTTCGACCCGAGCACGCCGTCAAACGCCGCGCGGACATCCTGCTGGTTCTTGCGGAATGCGGTCATCGACGCTTCCAGATATTGCGGCACCATCGACTGCATCTTGTCGCCGTACATGCCGATCAGGTGGCGCAGGAAATTGACCGGCAACAGCGTCTCGCCGCGCGTTTCCTCGTCCATAATGATCTGCGTGAGGACATTGTGCGTGATGTCGTCGCCGCTCTTGGCATCGACGACACGAAATTCGCGCCCGTCGCGCACCATCGTGCCGAGATCCTCAAGCGTAATGTAACAGCTGCGTTCGGTATCATAGAGCCGCCGGTTGGCGTATTTCTTGATCGTGACGACGCCGTCGTCCGCCGTCGTCTTGGACTTCGCCATCTTGACCCGCGCTCCTTGTCATCCCGTCCCATGGCGACCGCGCCGCGCGGGATTATGTGATTGCTGTCGGCAATAGCATCAAAATATGATGCATCGCAACATGGCGTCGTGGGCTCAGCCCGATTCGGCTGCCGTCGGCGCCATCATCCGAATTGGGCAGGCGGGCATGGAGTGGCCTCATCGCGGGCGCCGGCGTGGCCACCTTCGCCTGCGCCGCGCCGGTTTCCTCGTGGTTAAGTAAGATCGTTTCTCATGCAACCTCCTAATCGACATAAACGAAGGGCTTTATCATTTACGACAAGCCATTCATTTCACAGCTCGACCAGATGCCCCGGATGACTCTGAGCCTACCCGCACGCGCACGCTTGTTGCAAAAATAGCACAGAAGCTGACGGGAAATGTGACGGTGTAAGATTTCTGCCATCAAAAGCTTGTGCGATTGCAACTTTCCCGCTTTCTTTCTGCCAAGCCGTTCTCTTTCTGTTGAACGGTCAACCGGGGAATATATCATGAAAAAAACCAGCCTGCTTATGCGGGGCACCGCGTTGTCGCTCGCCTTATTCGGTGCGACGCCCGCCTTTGCGCAAAATGATTCGGTGGCACCAAGCGATGCATCGGAAGATGCCAGCGACAGCGATCTCATCGTCGTTACGGGTTCGCGTATCTTGAACCGTCCCAACCTTGAGGCATCGATCCCGATCACCTCGGTTGACGCAGAAGACCTGCTCGGAACCGGAGAACTTTCGCTCGGCGACATGTTGAACCGCCTTCCGCAGCTTCGTTCGACCTTCACCCAGGCGAACTCGACCGCCGCGATCGGCACGTCGGGTCTCAACCTGCTCGATCTGCGCGGCTTGGGCACGACCCGCACGCTGGTGCTGGTAAACGGGCGCCGCTCGGTTACCTCGACCCCGGGTACGTACCGCGTCGATACCAACACGATCCCGACCGAATTGCTCGAACGCGTTGATCTCGTCACCGGCGGCAACTCCGCGGTTTACGGTTCTGATGCCATTTCGGGCGTGGTCAACTTCATCCTGAAGCGTGATTTTGATGGCTTCGCGCTGAACGCCCAGGGCGGCGTTTCCAGCCGCGGCGATCGCGGATCGCAGCAGATTAGCGGCGTATTCGGACGCAATTTCGCCGACGGTCGCGGTAACATTGCGATCTCTGGTGGCTATGCTCATTCGAGTACGCTGCTGTTCTCCGACCGCAACAGTCAGACCGGCGCCTTCACCGGCACACCGGGCTTTGCAACCGTCGACAATACGTTCGGCGAGCTGCCGGCGGGCGACGGCATTCCAGATACCGCCTTTTTCGACGCTTTTCCGGGCGCGACCTTCGGCAACGCTTCGCTTGGCGGCGCCGTTTCGGTTTCGTGCCCCGCAGCGACGGCAACCAACGCCGCACAGCGCGCGCTCGTCTGCGCACCGGGACTGTCGCCGACTGGTACCCGTATCGCCGACAACTATATGTTCCAGCCGGGCGGCCGCCTGTTGCGTAACATTCCCGATATCGATCTTCGCCAGGTCGGCGGCGGCGTTCGCGGCGGCCTTGGCGCCAGCGGCGTTGAAGGCGCGATGCTGTTGCCGGGTCTGGAGCGTTACAACGCGACGATTCTTGCTCGTTACGAATTTTCGCCGGCGGCGGAAGTCTTCTTCGAGGGCAAATATGTCAACATCACTGCCAATCAGGCGTCGACCCAGCCGGTCGCAACATCATTGGGTGGCACGACATCGACCTTCTTCCTCGACAACCCGTATCTGACGCCGCAAGCGTTCTCGACCCTTCAGTCGATTTTCAATACGACATCGACCACAGGCGGCTTCACGATGATCCGCTTCTTGAACGACGCCGGGACGCGTACCGAGGATCACAAACGTGAAACCTGGGGCCTCGTGGGCGGCGTGCGCGGCGACATCAGTTCGTCGGGTAACCTGCGCTATGAAGTGGCCTTAAATTGGGGTCGTACCGAGACCTACTACGAAGCCGGCGGTCACTTTATCTCCGCCAAGTTCAACAATGCCGTGAACGCGGTGCGTTCGAACGGACAGATCGTGTGCCGTATCAACGCCGATGCCATCACGACGAACGACGATCCGAGCTGCCGTCCGCTCAATCTGTTCGGCGAGGGGGCTCCGCAGACCACGCCCGAAGGGCTGGCCTATGCGTCGTACACGCCGTTCCGCGAACAGTGGGCAGAAATGTTCAACGCAACTGCCTTTATTTCTGGTGACACGTCGGGCTTGTTCGAACTTCCGGGCGGCCCGATCGGCTTCGCGATTGGCGTCGAATATCGCAAGGAGGACGCTTTCTCGGGCTATGATGCTGAGACAGCTGCTGGCCGGACGACGCTGAACGCCTTTGCTGCATTCGATCCGCCGTCAATCACCAGCAAGGAACTCTACGGCGAAATTCGGATTCCATTGCTTGCCGACATGCCGCTGGCCGAAGAGCTGACGGTCGAGGCGTCTGGACGCATGTCCGACTACAGCAACATCGCCAAAAAAGTGTACGCCTATAACGTTGGTGTCATCTATTCGCCGTTTGACGGGGTGCGGTTACGCGCCGGCTATGCGCGCTCGGTTCGGACGCCGAACTTGGCGGATAACTATTCGGCTCAGGCCGAAACGTTCCAGAATGGCTTCGTCGATCCGTGCAGTCAGACCGTAATCAACCAGAACCCGAACCGCGCTCGCAACTGCGCCGCGGCAGGTGTGCCTACTGTTCTGCAGTTGCCGGATGGCTCGACAACGCCTTGGGTCAACACGCCAGCATCGGGCATTTCGGGCTTCAACGAAGGGAACCTGAATCTGGTGCCCGAAATCGGCAAGAACCTGACCTTTGGCGCGGTGTTCCAACCCAAATTCATTCCGGGCCTCAGCTTGTCGGTCGATTACTACCGGATCAAGATCGACAAGGCGATCTCTTCCCTTACCGGTCAGACCCTGATCAACCGCTGCTATGACGATACGGTCGGAATCGACAATATCTATTGCGCAGCGATCTCGCGCCGTAGCACGCCGGGTACTCCGATCACGGACTTCACCTTCGATGGTCAGACCAACCGCACCGTGGGTGGCTTCCCGCAGTTCAACTTTGCCCGGCTCGGCCCGTCGTTCATCAACCGCCCGTTGAACTACGCTTCGTTCAAGGCGTCGGGAATCGATGCGCAGCTCGACTATTCCTATCGCTTTAACGAGGATGTACGGATTTCGCTCAACGGCGCGCTGTCGTGGATCGAGAACCGCGAGTTCTTCACCTCGATTGCCGATCCGACCTTCTCGGATCGCGTTCACGGCGAACTGGGCGATCCGATCTGGGAAGGCAGCTTGGGCGTCACCCTCGTCGCCGGCGCGTGGGACATCGATTACGATTTCCGCTGGATCGGAAAGCAGGCGATCGCGACCTGGGAAACGCAGCACTCGCATCAGGGTCGTCCGCCGACAAACGCCGACGCATTCCCGGTCAAATACTACCCCAGCATCGGTTACGTCGATCTGCAGGTGGGCTATACCGTCGACAAGAACTTCCGTTTCTTCGCCGGCATGGACAATGTGTTCGACACGTTGCCGCCGTGGGGCCTGACCGGAACCGGCGATGGCAGTGCCATCTTCCCGGTCACCGGCCGCTATATGTACGCGGGCGCGAAGTTTAAGTTCTAACCTGCATGATCGGTTCAAAAGGAAAGGGCCGCTCTTCGGAGCGGCCCTTTTTTTAGGCCCAACGATAGCAACGATTAGGACCAGCGACGCTCGAACCGTCCGCCAAGGCCCGTGAGCAGTTCATATTGCGACAGGCCACTGGCCGCCGAAACACGGGGGAGATCATAGTCGATCGCCAGCCAGTCACCCTCACCCATCCCCGCCATCGCACTGGCATCGAATGCAGTCAGGTCCATCGACACGCGGCCGACGAGCGGCAGCGGCTGTCCCTGCCATGACGCACCGCCGCTGCCCGCGTGGCAGCGAAGATAGCCGTCAGCATACCCCAAATTGACCACGGCGATGCGGCTGTCGCGCTGTGCGGTCCACGATGCGCCATAACCGACCGTCTCGCTCGCCGGGACCGTCCGTACTTGCAGCACCCGTGCTTCGGGAAATACGACTTGTCGGATATGCTCCGCCGCCTCGACGCGCGGTATGCCGCCGTAAAGCGCAATCCCGGGACGGGTCAGGTCGAACGCATAATCGGCGCCCAAGCAGATGCCCGCACTGTTCGCGAGGCTGTAGCGCCGCGCCAGGACTTGGTCGCGTAACGCGCGAAAGGCGGCGAGTTGTTGCGCGTTCAGGTCGCTGTCCTCATCAGCCGACGCCAAATGGCTGTGCAGCGTTTCGATCGCCAATCCGTCCAGCGCACCGCCCAGCGCCTCCTCGACGCGCAACCCCAGCCGGTTCATGCCGGTATCGACCATCACGTCGCACGGCTGCCCCTCGCCCGCTTCACGCCAGCGCCGCACCTGTTCGACGCTGTTCAGCACCGGGCGCGCCGGGAGCAGGCGCGCGGCGACCATGTCTTCTTCACCGACCCCGTGCAGGACCGACAGTGATACGTCCGCGGGTAGCGGCATCAGCGCCGCGGCCTCGGCCCAAGTGGCGACGAAAAAGTCGCGGCACCCCGCAGCGGCGAGATGCCGCATCACCGCGCGCGCGCCGAGGCTATAGCCGTCGGCCTTGAGCGCCGCCCCGCATGCCGCCGCGCCGCTTTGCGCGGCCAGCCAGCGCCAATTGGCAACAAGCGCTTCTGACGAAAGGCGCAGGCGGAGCGGTGACGGCACGGCGATCATCCCTGCGCCCTATACGGCTTCGCGGGTCACGCCAATGGGGTGATCAAACCGCGGGCGGCGGCGCGGAGGGTGCCTTGTCCCACTGCCCCTCGACCGGATCCTTGAGCATGAAGGCGGTGACCAGGAATGCGACCAGCACGACGGCCCACGTGTACCACAGCCCCGAATAGGCATTGCCCGTCTTGGCAATGATGAAGCTCGCGATCAGCGGCAGGAAACCGCCGAAATAGCCGGTCCCGATATGATAGGGGATCGACAGCGACGAATAACGAACATGCGGCGGAAACATCTCCGACAACAACGCCGCGACCGGACCATAGGTAAAGCCCGACAGCGCGCTGAGCCCGAGCAGCGCAAGGAAGATGACCGCGATGCTGCCCCAGCCGGGGATTTGCTTGGCAAAGTCATAGCCGCTCGCTTCCAGCGCGGGTTGCAGCAGCGCCGGATCTTCGCTCGCCACCTCGCGCTCGCCGATGCGGATCGTGACGCTGTCGAAGCTGCTATCGGTCGCGGCGACGGTGTAAGGCACGCCCAGCTTGGTCAGTTCGCCCAGCGTCTTGCCGCACGCGGTTTCCTGTTTCTGGGCAAAGGGATCGAAACTGCACTGCGATCCGGTGACGGTCACCGGCGCGCGCGCGGCCGCCGCCTGCAACGACGGGTTGGCGACGCTGCCCATCCACCAGAACAACGGGAACAACAGGACCAGCGTCACGCCATAGCCCCACACGATGGGCTTTTTGCGCCCGACGCGATCGGACCAATGCCCCGCCCAGATGAAAAAGCCCATGCCGACCGCCGCCGCGACCCCGACGATGATTTCCGCGGCCGTATCCTCGACCTTCATCGGCCCTTTCAGGAACGCGAGGCCCGAGAACATCGCGGTGTACCAGATCACGGTCAGGCCGGCGGCGATGCCGAACAGCGCGATGAAAATGCGGCGCGGGTTGCCAGGATAGGTGAAGCTTTCCTTGAGCGGATTTTTCGCCAGCTCGCCCTGCGCCTTCATCGCCTGAAACACCGGGCTTTCGGACAGCTTCAGCCGCATCCACAGCGAAATCGCGAGCAGGATCAGCGACAGCAGGAACGGCACGCGCCACCCCCAGCTTTGCCACACCGCATCGGGCATCAGCGCCTTGCACCCCAGCACGACGATCAGGCTGAGCACAAAGCCGCCAACGACGCTCGCCTGGATGAAGCTGGTATAATAGCCGCGCTTTCCGGGCGGCGAATGTTCGGCGACATAGACCGCCGCGCCGCCATATTCGCCGCCGAGTGCCAGCCCCTGCAATATGCGCAGCAGGATGACGATGATCGGCGCCGCGATGCCGATCGTCGCCGCCGACGGGATCATGCCCACACCGGCGGTGGCAACCCCCATCAAGGTCACGGTGACGAGAAACGTATATTTGCGCCCGAGCCGGTCGCCGAGAAAACCGAACAGCACTGCGCCGAGCGGGCGAAAGCCGAAGCCGACCGCGAACCCCGCCCAGACGAGCAGGGTCTCGAGCGTCGCGTTGTCGCTGGGGAAAAAAGCCTTGCCGATGATCGCGGCAAGCGTGCCGTAGATGAAGAAATCATACCATTCGAACACCGTCCCCGCCGACGAGGCGGCAATGACCATGCGGATTTCTTTCTGGGTCGGTTCGTAAACGGCGCCCGCGGCACTGGCACTGGCTTCGGTCATGCTATTCTGGCTCCCCCACCCGGTCGGGCTTCTTTCTTTTCCGTTCGCATAAAGCGAAGTCGAGATGCCTCGCGCGCATGGACGACGCAGGGGTGTCTCGACTTCGCTCGACACGAACGGTTACGCTACGTCTAGTTGCACCGCGGCGTGGCGCAAGCCTTCTTGGCGCGAGCCGTAGTTCGTGTCAGACTACCATCATGCAGTTCATCGACCTCTCGATCCCGATCACCAACGACGTCATCTCTGACCCGCCGGTGATGCGCCCCAATATCACCTATATGACCCACGAAAATACGTGGGAGCAGATCGCGATGTTCTTTCCCGGGCTGACGCGCGAAGACCTGCCCGATGGCGAAGGCTGGGCGGTCGAGATGCTCTCGCTCAGCACGCACAATGGCACGCATATGGACGCGCCATGGCATTATCATTCGACGACCGACAGCGGCGCGACCCCTGCCCCGTCGATCGACGAAGCCCCGCTCGACCTGTTCTTTCGCCCCGGGGTGAAACTCGACTTCTCCGACCGTCAGCACGGTCATGTCATCAGCGGCGCCGAGGTCGCGGCCGAGCTGGCGCGGATCGGCCACGATTTGCAACCGCTCGACATCGTGCTCGTCCAGTCGGGCGCGGTATACGGTACCGACAATTTCACCGATCAGGGCTGCGGTATGGGCGCCGAAGCGACGCTGTATCTCACTGAGCGCGGCGTGCAGGTCGTCGGCACCGACGCGTGGAGCTGGGACGCGCCGTTCAGCCGCACCGCAAAGCGCTGGGCCGAAACGCGCGACCCGTCGATCATCTGGGAGGGGCATAAGGCGGGGCGTATCCGGCCCTATTACCAGATCGAGAAGCTCACCAACCTGACAGCGATCCCCGCGACGGGTTTCACGTTCAGCTGCTTTCCGGTGAAGATCGAACGCGCGAGCGCGGGGTGGATACGGGCGGTGGCGTTGGTCGCAGACTAGTCCGTCGCCCCCGCGAAGGTGGGGGCCGTTGACGGCCTTGCCCTGCGACGCCGCGTGATCCGATTGCGGGCCCCGCTTTCGCGGGGGCGACGATTGGTTTCGTCTGAACGCTATAAATTCACTGTCACCAGCATCCACAAGGTCCACGCACCCAGCGCCAGCAACGTACCGAAGGTCGCGACAACGCCAATCTGGCGCGGCACCGGTGCCTTGCCGGGGGTGATCTTGGCATAGAGCCCCGCGATGTGTGCGACGCGGCCGATCAGGAAGATCGCGCCGATGACCATCAACCCCATGTGATTGGCCCGCGCACTTTCCAACAGCCCGAGCAGGATGATCGTGATCGGCGCATATTCGGCGAGATTGCCGTGGCTGCGGCTGGCGCTGATCAACTTCGCATCGCCATGATCACCGAAGGCGGCCTGAACGCGCAGCCGCTGCCGCACCGTGTCGATCGCAGTCGCGAGCAGCAGCAGCGCGCAGATTGCCGCGACAAAGGCAGTTACCGGCAAGGTCATGATTCATCTCCCCCCATGGTCCTGCGCCGCAGCCTAGCCGACCCGGCGTCGTTTGCCACCGGCAATCGCCGCTATGGGCTGGGCGTCTTGCCCAGTTTCGCGTCAAGGAATTGCAGGACGCGCGCCGACACCGGCATGCGGCTGACCTTGTCGCCCAGACTGACTGCGCCCATCGGGTAGAAATGCCCGAACCCCGGCACCCACGCGATCTCGGCGGTGACGCCCTTGCCGCCCAGTGCCGCGGCGGTATGCCGGGTGCCGTTGATCACCCCTGCAAAGTCGTTCTGACCCAGGATCAGCAGCGCCGGCGCCATACCGCTCTTCGTCGTTTCGTACAGATTATAGCCGCTGATCCCGCCCGACAGCGACACCACCGCCTTGACCGGGACGCCGATGCCATAAGCGGTGTTGAGCGCCGTAATTGACCCCGCCGAAAAGCCCCCGAGCGCCAGACGCTCGCCATCGATGCCGAATTCCGCGGCGCGGGCGCGCACAAAACTGGCCGCCATCGCCATATCGTCGGCGGCGGCAAAAGTGGTGTGCCAATAATGGGTCAGCGTGGTGTCGTCGAACGGCGCCAGCCCCATCAACCGCCGCACCTCCTCGATCCGCTCGATATTTTGCGGCGCCATGTTCACCGCCATCGGCACGATGCGCTTGTCGTCGAGCGGACGGACGAGCCCGGGAACTTCGTGGATCAGGCGGTAATCGATCGAAAAACAGGCATAGCCCGCAGCAGCGAAAGTGCGGCAATAATCGGCCATCGAACTGTCCTGCGCGCCGTCGCCGGTGAAATGCATCTCGCCCTTGTCGCCGCGGTGGAACGCGCCGCCGAACGCCATGACGATCGCAGGACGATCGGTCAGCGGCTTGCCGCCGACCGCCGGACGATAGGCATCGAGCACCAAGTCGCGCGCCTTGGCGCCGTCGGCCGACACCCCGACCGGGGCGCGGCCGTAAACGACATCGCGCGTCAACATGACCTCATAGTCGCGCTTCGCCGGTTCCTGCGCAGCGACGGTCGGCGCCACCAGCGCGAGACCGATCGCGGCTGCAATCATCATTGCCTGAAATGCCATTGCCCATCTCCCCTGATTGTCTTTTGCGACATGCCTAGGCCATTCGGGCCGGGCTCGACAAGTCGGGGCTAGCTAACCGCTCGCGCGGGCCCGCGCCGCATCGCAAATGAGCTAGCCCGCCGCGGCGATCAGAACAGCCGCGATCCGTTCGGGACCGGGGTGTCGGGCGCAAACAGGATCACGGCGCCGGTCGCGTCGGCAAAGCCGAGCGTCAGCACTTCGGACAGATGTTTGCCGATCTGGCGCGGCGGGAAGTTGACGACCGCGGCGACCTGCCGCCCGACCAGTTCATCCAGCGCATAGCGATCGACGATCTGGGCGCTGCTCTTCTTGATCCCGATCGCGGGGCCGAAGTCGATCATCAGCTTGAACGCGGGTTTGCGCGCTTCGGGGAAGGGTTCGGCTTCGATGATGGTGCCGATGCGGATGTCGACGCGGAGGAAGTCGTCGAAGGTGATGGGGTCGGCTGCGGGGGCATCGGTGTCATGATTCAGGTGCATCTCAAGTATCCGTCATTGCGAGCGAAGCGAAGCAATCTCCAGCTATCGCCATGTGAAGCCGGTAGCTGGAGATTGCTTCGTCGCTGCACTCCTCGCAATGACGAAAATCGGTGTCGTCACTCCATCTCCAAAATCACCGCATCGACCGCCAGGCTGTCGCCCTGCACCGCATTGACGCTCTTCACCGTCCCCGATTTTTCGGCCCGCAGGATATTCTCCATCTTCATCGCCTCGACCGTCGCCAGCGGCTGCCCCGCCTCGACCTTCTCGCCTTCGCCGACATGCAGCGCGACAAGCAGGCCTGGCATCGGACAGATCAGGAAGCGCGACAGATCGGGCGGGATCTTTTCGATCATATGCTGCGTCAGCGGCGCCACATGCCAGGGCAGCACGCGCACATCATGGATGCGCCCGCGCGTCGTCATCCGCCAGCCTGTGCGTGTCTTCGCGACCTTCACCGCCAGTTCGCTGCCGTCGATCTCGGCAATCACCAGCCGGTCGCCCGGCGTATATTCCAGCGCGATGTCGAGCTTGTCGCCGTCGACCTTGATATGCTTGTGGCCCAGCTTCACCTTATGCTCGGTTCCGCCAACGGTGACCTGCCACTTGGCGGGCGGATCGAGGCGGTCGCCGAGCTGGCCATCGGTGCGCCGCGCGCGGTCGGCCTCGGCGCTGGCCATAAAGCCAGCGACCGCGGCGAGCGCGCGGATGATATGGTCCTCGGTCGCGGCGCCGTGGAAGCCCTCGGGATATTCCTCGGCAATGAAGCCGGTCGTCAGCTCGCCCGAGCGGAAGCGCGGGTGCTGCATGATCGCCGACACGAAATCGATATTATGCCCCAGCCCCTCGATCTCGAACCGGTCGAGCGCCGCGATCTGCTTGTCCGCCGCTTCGTCGCGCGTCGCGCCCCACGTCACCAGCTTGGCGATCATCGGGTCGTAAAAGATCGACACCTCGCCGCCCTCCTCGACCCCCGCATCGACGCGTACCCCGTCCTCGCCGCGCGCGTTGCCCGCCCATGCCGGAACGGGGGTGCGATAGCGCACGAGCCGCCCAGTCGAGGGCAGGAAGCCACGATACGGATCCTCGGCATAGACGCGGTTCTCGATCGCCCAGCCGTCGATCTTGATATCGTCCTGCGTCATCTCCAGCTTCTCACCCGCCGCGACGCGGATCATCTGTTCGACCAGGTCGATGCCGGTGATCGCCTCGGTCACCGGATGCTCGACCTGCAACCGTGTGTTCATTTCGAGGAAGTAGAAGCTCTCGCCCGTCGGGTCGGCGCCCGACACGATCAGCTCGACCGTGCCCGCGCTGTAATAACCCACCGCGCGTGCCAATGCGACGCACTGCTCGCCCATCGCCTTGCGCATCTTTTCGGTGACGAAGGGCGACGGCGCTTCTTCGACCACCTTCTGGTGGCGGCGCTGGATCGAACATTCACGCTCGTTCAGATACAGTATATTGCCGTGCTGGTCGCCGAGGATCTGGATCTCGATATGGCGCGGGTTGAGGATGAACTTCTCAATAAACACGCGGTCGTCGCCGAAGCTGTTGAGCCCCTCGCGCTTGGTCGCCTCGAACCCCTCGCGGACGTCCTTTTCGTCATAGGCAAGGCGCATGCCCTTGCCGCCGCCGCCCGCCGACGCCTTCATCATCACCGGATAGCCGATCTCGTGCGAAATCCGCACCGCATGTTCGGTATCGTCGATCTCGCCGACGAAACCGGGAACGACGTTGACCCCCGCTTCCAGTGCGAGCTTCTTCGACTCGATCTTGTCCCCCATCGCGGCGATCGCGTTCACCGGCGGGCCGATGAAGGCGATATTTTCCTTGGCGAGCGCCTCGGCAAAGCTGGTGCGTTCGGACAGGAAGCCATAGCCCGGATGCACCGCCTCGGCGCCGGTCGCCTTGCACGCGGCGATGATCTTTTCGGCGATCAGATAGGATTCGGACGCGGGCGACGGCCCGATATGCACCGCCTCGTCGGCCATCTGAACGAAGGGTGCGCGCGCGTCGGCGTCCGAATAGACGGCGACGGTCGCGATGCCCATGCGGCGCGCGGTTTTGATGACGCGGCAGGCGATTTCGCCGCGATTGGCGATCAGGATTTTCTTGAACATCAATATTCCTCGACAAGTGCCTGGAGTTCGGCGGTCCGCGCCTTGGTCAGTCGGGCCATGCAGCCGCTGTGGAGCATCGGCGCCATGCTGCCGCCGCGCGCCGCAAAGCCTTCGTTCAGGCAATGCTGGTCGCGATAGGTCAGCCAAGCGCGCTGCGCCGCGAGCAAGGCGTCATAATGGGTGGGCTGGGTGTCGTAGCTGCGGTCGATCGTCTTGTCGCGCTCACGCATCGTCGCCACGGTCAGCTTCCACTGCGCGTTGAGCGCGACGTCGGCGACCTCGTAAGCCTGCCCGGCGCAATAGTTCATCTCGACCTGATAGCGCTGATTGTCACAGTCGATCGATGGATCGTCAGTCGTAGCCGACAGCAGGAGGAGCGCCGCGATGATCACGCGGCGGCTCCCACCGGCGCAAGCGCGTCGGCGTCCGAATAGACCGCGACGATCGCAACGCCCATGTGCCGCGCGGTTTTGATGACGCTGCAGGCGATTTCGCCGCAGTTGGCGATCAGAATTTTCTCGGACATTATTCAGCCTTCAATTCGAAATTTGCTAAGCTTCTCAAGGAAGCTGTCCTGTATTTGTTTCCAGTCGCGTCCAAAATGCGCACGCCTGTGGTCATTGGCGCATAAAGCGATGACGTTATGTGGCTTATCTGGACCTTGTTCATTCAGGCTAATCACGTGATGGGTTTCCAAATAAACTCTGCCATCTGCCTTCAAGAATCCGCGCTCGTTACATTCTTCACAAATCCCATTGGCTCTCTTTAGAACCAAGTCGCGCACCTTAGCGTCTCGGACATAGCTTCCTGACATCCGCCTACGATATTCGGGGTCATCGTTTCCGACATCATCTTGCTCAATGTCGTTGATCGCCGAGCTGGCGATCCAGGCGATTTGGTCACCTCGTTCCGAAACCACCCTTGGCGGGATGTGACCAACGATCTGCCCAATATAGTCGTCATTTTCAAACCTGACACGCATGTCCAAAAGTGAGTCAATTTCAAATGACTTTCGCTGCCTTGGATTTGCCTCATAATCCACTGCCCGACATTGTATGCCATAGGCTGCGTAGCCATTCGCAATCACGGTATCGAGGACCCTGAGCAATTCGGTTCGGCCAGCTTTTTTCCGGACATCGCTAGCGCGGGGTTTAGTTGTAAACTTATAACGGCCATCAACTATTTGGTCTTCCCATACGGTGAAAAGAGCAAATCGCTTTTCCGGCGCGATGGCGCACCAAGACCAGTTCACATTGTGAAGCGGCGCGCCAAGTTCCTCACAAAATTTTGAAAACGAGATACTCATTTTAACCGCCTACCGGCTCCAGCGCCTTACACGCGCGCATCGGCTCTTCACCCTCCATCGGTTTCAGCCCCAGCTTAGCAAACAGCGCCGCATCCTTGCTGTCGCCCGCATTCGCCGTCGTCAGCAGCTTGTCGCCGGTGAAGATGCTGTTGGCGCCCGCCATGAAGCAGAGCGCCTGCGTCGCCTCCGACATGCTCTCGCGCCCCGCCGACAGGCGCACCATGCTCAGCGGCATGGTGATGCGCGCGACCCCGACGGTGCGGACGAACTCGATGTCGTCGATCTTCGCCAGCGGGGTGTCAGCCAGCATGTCGCCGAGCACGGTGCCTTTCACCGGCACCAGCGCGTTGATCGGCACGCTGCCCGGATGTTCGGGCAGGGTCGCGAGCGTGTGGATAAAGCCAACGCGGTCGGCGCGCGTCTCGCCCATGCCGACGATGCCGCCGCTGCACACGTTGATCCCCGCGCTGCGCACTTCTTCCAGCGTGTCGAGCCGCTCCTGAAAGGTGCGCGTCGTGATGACATTGCCGTAATTTTCCGGCGAGGTGTCGATGTTGTGGTTGTAATAATCCAGCCCCGCGACCGCCAGCGTCTGCGCCTGCTCCTTGCTCAGCATTCCCAGCGTCATGCAGGTTTCCAGGCCCATCGCGCGCACACCCTCGACCATCTCGACGATCGCGGGCATGTCGCGGTCCTTGGGGTTGCGCCAGGCGGCGCCCATGCAGAAACGCTGCGACCCCGAATCCTTCGCCTGCGCGGCGGCTTGCAGCACCGCGCGGACATCCATCAGCTTGGTGGCTTTCAGCCCGCTGTCGGCGCTTTTAGACTGCGAGCAATAGCCGCAATCCTCGACGCAGCCGCCGGTCTTGATGCTGAGCAAAGTACAAAGCTGAATTTCACCGCGCGCATGGTGGCGGCGGTGGACGCTTTGCGCCTCCCACATCAGTTCGTCGAATGGCAGGTCGAAGAGGGCGGCGATTTCGTCGCGGGTCCAGTCGATACGGGTCATCAAGGCACTTTCAAGGTTTGGGCGGGGTTCGTCGCGCGGAGTCATGCCGACCGGCAAGGCAGCAGCCCTTGCGCTGATATGGGATCGTTATCGTCAGGCACCGACACGATAGGTCAGCGCGAGCTGGCCTGCCGGAACGGTCGGGCCGAAATAATAGGAAACGCTGTGCGTCTTTCCATCGACTTGCCATTCCCAGCGCATGCCACCGTCATAGACGACACGGACCGGACGTAGCCCCAGTTCTTTGCGCAGTCCCTTTTCGACCGCATGAGCTATCTTGTCGCTGTCGGCCTCTTCGGCGCTTAGCGCAGCATCGAAATCGCACTGCGCAGGGGTAACCCTGGTCACGACCGTCTGCGCGGAACGCCAGCGGTGTTCGTCGTCGCGCTCATAGCCGAAGGCGCTTTTCGACACGGCATAGTCGAAGCGTTTGGAATTCGGAAAGATCGCCAGACACAGCTTGTCGAACTCCGCCACCGCCTGATCAAGGTTGGTGACGGCCAATCCGCTAGAGGTTTCGACCGTCGCGCCTGCGGGCGGCGGCGTCAGCATCGTCACGCTAGCCACTGTCAATGCACCGAGAAACTGCCTTTTCATATCAAGCCTCCTCCATCACCGGGGGCATATTATGCCCCAGCAAGCGCAGCACATCGGCCGCACACTCCACGACATTCGACCCCGGCCCGTAAATCCCCTGCACGCCGGCATCGCGCAGATATTGATAATCCTGCGGCGGAATTACCCCGCCTGCAATAACCTTGACGTCGCCGCGCCCCGCTTCCCTCAACTTGTGGATAAGTTCGGGGATAAGTGTCTTGTGCCCCGCCGCCAGGCTCGACGCGCCGACGACATCGACCCCGCTGTCGAGCGCCAGCACCACCGTCTCGTCGGGGGTCTGGAACAGCGGTCCCGACACGATGTCAAATCCCATGTCGCCGAACGCCGATGCGATGACGTTGGCGCCGCGGTCATGCCCGTCCTGCCCCATCTTGGCGACGAGCAGCTTGGGTTTGCGGCCGAGCCGCCGCGTCACCGCCTCGACCCCATCGACGACCTGCGCCCAGCGCGGATCGCCTGCATAGGGCGCGGCATAGACGCCCTTCACCGGGGTCGGCTGGGTCCCGTAACGATCGAAACTTTCCTCCATCGCCGACGAAATCTCGCCGAGCGTCGCGCGCGACCGCGCCGCCTCGACGGCGAGTGCGAGGAGGTTGTTCTCGATGCTCGACGGCTGCGCCGCACCGTCGCGGAGTGCCTTCAACGCCGCCTGACACATCGCCTCGTCGCGGTTTGCCTTGGTCTTCTTAATCCGCGCGATCTGCCCTTCGCGCACCTTGGCGTTGTCGATGTCGAGCGTTTCGAGCAGATCCTCGTCCTTCAGGCGATATTTGTTCACCCCGACGATCACATCGTCGCCGCGATCGACGCGCGCCTGCCGCGCCGCCGCCGCGGTCTCGATCATCGCCTTGGGCCAGCCCGCCGCAACCGCCTTTGCCATGCCGCCCTCGGACTGGACGCGGTCGATGATTTCCTGCGCCGCATCGACCAGCTGCTGGGTCAAAGCCTCGACATAATAGGAACCGCCGAGCGGATCGACGACCTTCGTCATCCCCGTCTCTTCCTGGATCACGATCTGGGTGTTGCGCGCGATACGCGCAGAAAAATCGGTGGGCAGCGCGATCGCCTCGTCGAGCGCGTTGGTGTGCAGCGACTGGGTGCCGCCCAGCATCGCCGCCATCGCCTCGATCGTCGTGCGCATCACATTGTTGTACGGGTCCTGCTCGGTCAGCGAGACGCCCGACGTCTGGCAATGCGTGCGCAGCATCTTCGACCGCTCGTCCTGCGCGCCCAATGTGGTCATCGCACGGTGCCAGAGCACCCGCGCCGCGCGCAGCTTGGCGATTTCCATGAAGAAATTCATGCCGATCGCGAAAAAGAAGCTCAGCCGCCCGGCGAATTTGTCGATGTCGAGCCCCGACGCGACGCCATATTTCACATATTCCATGCCATCGGCGATGGTGAAGGCGAGCTCCTGCACC